>Ga0210022_1000207_pt1 | contig 43460 bp, 25 predicted proteins | sample CryGeymeta201520_FD_183984 | JGI IMG/M metagenome (GOLD analysis project Ga0210022, IMG submission 183984) | Groundwater microbial communities from Crystal Geyser aquifers in Utah, USA - Crystal Geyser metaG 2015-20 (SPAdes) (version 2) | ecosystem: Environmental > Aquatic > Deep subsurface >... | reverse complement strand
CTGGGAGAATACCCTCTGTCCTACGTCTGCTGCACGCCTGCCGGGGAAGTTCCGCGAACTTCCACTTCGGTGTGTTCCCAACCTTCGCGGGTATAGCTCTTCATGGGGATCTCCGTAATGAGCCCGTCGGCGCCTGTGGAGGCGAGCTGTTGGAGGCGGTCGGCGATGCCGCCGTAGTAGAGCAGGAGCGCCTGGTGGCCCACTCGGTGGATCTCGTTGACCAGCGCCGTCGTGTAGGGGAGGGCGAATCGCTCGTAGTGACCAAGCGAGATGACCTCGCTGGTGACCAGGGCGTCGTCCAGGAAGAGGGCGTCGCCGCCGGCCGGGCCCCTCGCCGGACTTGTACAGTTTGACCGTCTCGCGGTAGACGCCGCCGCCGACCCACACCGTGTCGCCCGGCAGGACTTGTTCGGCAGCGTGGGAGAGAGTCTTCCAGGGCGCGACTTGCGAACCGTCGTTGTCGTCGCTGGCGTTCGGGGCTTTGGTGGTGACGAATCGGTAGCGCTGTCCGGCCGCCGCAGGCGGCAGACTGGAGAACGGCTCCGGCTGCGCGGGGACGTCCGCAAGGGCGACCGTCAGAGCGAGCAGCGGTTGGAGCGCACGTCGGTAGCTTGTCGCGTTCATGGTTGGAGGCGTTGCTGTGTGGGTGGCTCAGCGATTCTGCACCAGGTACTTGCGCCGCCACGCGCAACGCGGGCGTGGCCGGGGACGTGGCAGTGCAGCTTCGGGGCAATTCGAGCGTGCGACGCACCTGGACCTTGGCCCCCGGCGAGAACACCTTCGATGTGCTGATCCCGCCAGCGGAGCGCGCTACTCCGGTCGAGGTGGCCCTGCGGGTGGGCCGCCGCACCCACGCGGCCCGGTTTGTGGCACAGCCGGAGCGGCGTTGGAAGGTCTTCGTAGCGCCTTCGACGCACACGGACATCGGCTACACCGACTGGCAGGAGCGGGTGTATGCTCGCCACAACGAGAACACGGCGGCGGCGCTGGCGGCCTGTGACGCGTCGCCGGCGTTCAAGTGGAACTTGGAGGTGGGCTATCAGGCCGAGCTGTTCCGAACTCAGGGCACGCCGGCCTACGAGGCGCTCCTCGCTCGCCTCCGAGAGGGGCGCGTCGGGCTCGGCGGTCTCTACCTCAACATGCTTACGGGCCTCTGCTCTGGCGAGGAGCTCGCGCGTGCCGTGACCTTCGTGCAGGAGCTGGCCCGGGAAGCCGGGGGCACGGCAACAGCCGCGAACCTGACGGACGTCCCGACGGCGGTCGGCACCCTCCCGATGCTGCTCGCCCAGGCGGGGGTGCGCTACTTCGCCGATGGCGCGAACGACGGGATCCCGTTTGCGGGCGGCGGCCGACAGATGGACCAGTCGCCGTACTGGTGGGAGGGTCTGGACGGCACCCGGGTGTTGGCGATCACCGCGCGGACCTATGCCCAGGCCGGCACGGTGGGCTTGCTCGACGACGTGGCGACCATGGAGCAGCGGCTGCCTGGATGGCTCCGACGGATCGGCCGCAACGGGTACCCCGGCGACGCAGCCTACGTCTACGGCGCCTTCTCCGACAACCAACCCATGGGCCCGCGGTACGCGGAAGTCGCTGCGGCGTGGAACGCCCGCTGGGAGTACCCGCGGATCATCGTGGGCCGGATGGACGAGTTCTTCCACTACGTGGAGGAACATGCCGGGAAGCAGCTTCCGGTCGTGCGCGGTGATCTGGGAGTGAAGTGGGAGGACGGCGCGGCGTCCTCGGCGCGGGAGACGGCGCTAGTGCGCCGCGCGAAGGCGCGCCTGGAAGCCGCCGAGCGCTGGCACGCTTTGGCCGCGACCCTCGGCACGGCGGCGCCCTTTCCGGCTGCGGCCCTCCACGCCGCGTGGGAGCAGGTACTTCTTTTCGACGAACATGCCTGGGGCGCGGCCGGGAGCGTGTCCGACCCGGAGGGCGAGCAGACCCGTCATCAGTGGACCGTCAAGGCAGCCTTCGCGCACGAGGCGGGACGGCGTGCCGACGAACTGCTGAGTTCGGGGCTTCAGGGATTGCGAGAGGCAAGCGGTCGTGAGCCGGAAGGCGGCGGCGCCGCGTCGCGGGTGGTCGTCTTCAACGAACACTCGTGGCCGCGGGACATTGTGACGAGCTGGCCGGTGCCCGGCGACAGTGCGGGCGTGCGCGTTACGGAGACCGGCGCAACCGAAAAGGGGCGACTCACTGAACCCTCGGTTCCCTGCCAAGTGGAAGGGGACCGCGTCCTGTTCGTCGCCCGACAGGTGCCGCCGCTGGGGTGGAAGTCGCACCGTGTGGAGGGAGGCGGCGCAGCCAAAGCTGCGCAGGCACTGCTCCGAAAGGGGCCGTCCCCGTGCTCCTGGGAGACGCCGGACTTCCGGCTCGGGGTGGACTCCTCCACCGGCGCTTTGCGCAGCCTCTACGAAAAAGCCCTTCACACCGAGTGGGTCGGTACGAGCGGGCCCTACCGTCTCAACCAGTTCCTGTACGTGTTGGGACGCGGTCGAGAAGGACCAGGCGCCAGGCGGGTGTCGCTACTGGTATGCCACCAACAGCTTTGCTGCAATGTCGGCTGGCCGCAGGACGGCGTACCTGGCCACGCCGCACGCGCCGCTGCTGACCTTCAACAACCTCTACCGAAATGGGCACAGCGGGACCGTTCGGCCGCTCAACGGCGCCGTTTTCGCTTGGGTCCTGAGCAACTACTGGGACACGAACTACAAAGCCTCGCAGGGAGGCGACATGGTCTTCTCCTTCCTGCTGGATCTCCGCGCCGGCGCCTTCGACCCGACCGGGAGGCCGGGCCCCTGAAGCGGCCCGAAGGAGAGAAGCTGGTCGTCGCTGCCGCCCCCGATTAGCCCCACCTGGAAGTGGTTGGTTGCGTCGATACTTGGGGAACTGCGACCCGTTGTGCGAATCTTCGCGCCGTTAGGTGGCAGTTGCTGGCAGAAGGTTCCCCGGTGCCTCGCTACAACGGATCAACGAACCTCAACCGCGACCCCGTGCAGCGGCGCCGCAGCGGATGGGGTATTCTATCAAAACAGCCTGCGGACGCCCGCGTTGCGGCGGCGCAACGCAGGCGGCGCCAGGCGAGGTTCTGCGAGGGTCAGATACACTGGGCAGAGAGAACGCAGCCCCATCTGTCTCAGGTTCGTGAGTCAAACCCCATGAAAAAGCACACTCCCTGCGGAGCTGACCTCGGCTGGCTCGTCGTTCCGGTTGTTCTCAACCTCGTTCGGTTTGCCGCGGCCCAGCCGGTCGTTGCCGGTATCGATCCGGGCCGCATTGGCGTTCAGGGCGGATTGGTGGTCCAACTCGGTGCCGCGGATACAGCTACGCCTGCTGCCCTCAGCCGCACTGGACGGTACCTCGTCAACGTCCTGGATGTCGACGCCGCTGCGGTCGCCGCCGCCCGCACGCAGCTCCGCGCTCAAGGCTACTACGGTCTCGTGTCGGCCGATTTGATCGCAAAGCCGTCCCTTCTACCCTACACTGAAAACCTCGTCAACCTGGTCATTGTCGGCAATCTCTCGGTGCCTGCGTCGGAGGTCTTTCGCGTGCTGGTTCCGGGAGGGGCGGTGGTTGTCGCCGATCCGCAGACGCTCGCCAAGCAGCAGCTCAGGGCCGCCGGCTTCGCGGCGGTTCGCGACCTCGACCTCGCCCCCGGCGCTCTTTCGGTCACGGCCCGCAAGCCCTGGCCGGCAAACATGGACTGGTGGTCGCACCCGCGCCACGGGGCCGACGGGAACCCCGCCTCGGACGACACACTCGTTGGCCCGCCAGACCGTGTGCGCTGGATTGCCGCCTCGACCTCGGAAGTCGAAGGCATGGTCTCGGCCGGCGGCCGCAACTACTACGGGGGCGTCCTGGCTCGCGACAGCTTCAACGGCCTCCGGCTCTGGCACAGCAACCTCGGCAACGCGGAGGTCAACGCCGCCACCTTCGCCCTACCTCGCCTTTCCGCCGGTGTCGCTCGCCCGGTGGCCGCCCGCGACCGTCTCTACGCCATCGCTGGGGGGAAGCTGGTTGCGCTCGAGGCCGCCACCGGCAAGGTGGTGCGCGAGTTCCCGGGTGTCGAGAGACCGAGACAACTGGCCAACTCCGGGGACACACTTGTAGCCGCGGATGGCAAGGCGGTCCACGCCTACAGCACCAGGACCGGTGGAGAGCTGTGGAGCTTCGCGGCGGTCGACGCCACCAACTTGGTCGTGAGCGGCGAGTTCGTGTCCTTCCTGCAGGGCCAACCCAAACGCGGTCTCGCTCTCGAAGCCGTGGCGCTCGACCTGCGCACCGGAGCGGTCGCGTGGCGTCGCTCGGATTACCCCTGGCTTCCCAAGGTGAGCCGGACAGTGCTGCACAACGACCAGTTGGCCTTCGAGGTATCTTCGCTCAGCGACCACGACGCTGGCAACGGCCTGCACGTGGTTTCGGCTCGTACCGGGGAACCTCTGTGGGAGAAGGTCTTTCCCCCGGGCATGAACCACAACCGTCAGGCACGGGCGATGTTCCTCAACAGCGGCCTCTGGATTCTGCACGGCGGGAAGACCAACACAGCGGACGCGGCAAACATCGGGCACTTGCCCCTCGAGGTCTCTGCCCTCGATCCGCTCACCGGCCAGACCCTCGCCACCCGTGACGCGGGGCTGACACACTGCTTTCCCCCCGTCGCAACTGCCCGCTATCTTCTCTCGGGGGTGTTCGACATGACGGATCTGCAGTCCGGCAAGGTCGTGGTCAACCCCATCACCAAAGCCAACTGCTCTGCGGAAGGCGGCTGGATGCCGGCAAACGGCCTGGTCTATACCACGCCGAAGCACTGTAGCTGCTGGCCCATGCTTCGCGGTTTCACGGCCCTGGCACCCCGCAGTCCGGAAACCAGCCCGGCGCACAAGCCCCTCGACCAGATCGAGTTCCCCCTCGAGAAGGGACCGGCCTTCGGAGCAATCCCAAGTGCCGAGTCTCAAGTTGCAGACCCGAACGATTGGCCGCTCTACCGTCACGATGCTTGGCGCAGTGGGAGCACGGCTGCCCCCGGTCCAAAGTCCCTGAACGCGCGCTGGGCCGTTCAGTTGGCCCCCAAGGCCGAGGTCGCCATGGTCGAGGAGGCGCCCCTCGGTCCCCTCCTCCACGACTGGCGCGAGAATCCGGTCGTCAAAGGCCCCCTCAGCGCGCCGACCGTAGCCAACGGGCTTGTCTTCGTCACCCGGCCCGACGCCCAGGAGGTGCTTGCGGTTGACGCTGCTTCGGGCCAGGTTCGGTGGCGTTTCACCGCAGATGGACGGGTAGACACCCCGCCCGCCGTCTACCGTGGTGCGTGCTTGTTCGGTTCCCAGTCGGGGTCGGTCTACGCCCTGCGCGCCGACACGGGCGAACTGGCCTGGCGCATGCAAGCCGGGCCGACGGTCGAACGTATCGTGGTCTACGGCCAGGTGGAATCGCCGTGGCCGGTGCCAGGCGCGGTCCTCGTCATCGACGGCGTGGCCTACTTCGCCGCCGGCCGCCAGCCGTTCGCGGATGGCGGCGTGCTTGTGTTTTCGGTCGATCCCTTCACCGGCCAGCGCCACTGGGTCCGCCGGCTCGACACCATCCCACAGCAGGGGTACTACGAGAACTCCGGACTGGAGTTCGATCCCTTCGACATTCTTCATCAAGAAGGCGAGGGTCTGACGCTGTCCCGGTGGATCTTCTCTCGCGACGGGAAGCAGGTGTCCGTAGACAAGTGGGACGGGTTCGCGAGAATCGACACGGGCCACGGCGCGGTCTATGTGCCGCGCGGTTGGTGGACCTACAGCCCGCGCCATCAGCACCGGTTCCCCGGCGAAGCCAGCCGCCGGCCTTTGTGCGTGTTCCGGGATGGCACCGTCCTCACTTCGCTGGATGGCACCACGGAGGTCTTCCGCCGCGACTTCAAGCTCGAGCAGGGCGAGACCTTCTCCAACAAGTGGATCACCGGCTGGGAAGCAGCCACCGTCGCGCGGGATGGCGGCACGCCCTACCGGACCTATCGCCTGGCCGAGAAAGCCGCCTGGAAGGCCGACCCGTTCACTCCGCCGGCAGAGAAGACCACGCCAAAGCCCAAGAACGCCCAGCTCTACAACGACCTCCAAGCCCTGGCGCTCTCCGGCGACGGCCGTCTGTTCGTGGTGCACAAGGACGGCCGCCTCAAAGCCCTCGCCACCGAGGACGGCCGCGTGCTGGCCGAGATCCAGGTTCCGCAGCCTGCCTGGGACGGTCTGGCGGTCGCCGACAAGCGGCTGTTCCTGACGACTCAGACGGGAGAGCTGGTCTGCCTTGGAGAGTAGCCGGGCGGGTAACCTCGCGCTCGCCAAGGACGCCGCCGGCGGCTGCGACGGGGCGAAGAACGGCAAGACCGGATTCCACACCGAACACGAGGCTCAGCCGTGGTGGCGGGTCGATCTCGGCGAGGTGTACCGCCTCTCCAAAGTCGTCCTCTGGAACCGTACAGACGACCCGATCACCGCACCCCGGGGCCGCTTCGTGGTGGTCCTGCTTTCCACCGACGACCAGCATTGGCAGGAAGCCTACCGCCATGGCGGAACGGTCTTCTACGGCTATCCCGAGGGGAACCCGCTCACCGGGGACCTGCGGGGGCAACAGGCTCGGTTTGTCAAGATCCAGTTGGCGAACACCGAGTACCTGCACCTGGACGAGGTCGAGGTGTTCGGGGTCGACACACCGGACCGCAACTTGGCCCTGGACCGGCCGGCCACCCAGAGCAGCGTCAGCCAGTGGTCCACCCCGCCGATCCGGCCGCTCGCCCTGCCGGAGCCGGACCTCGCGCTGTGGCGCACCGCCGCCGCCTCGGCCGCGGCGCTGGCAGAGGCCACGCTGGCGTTCGTGCCTCCCGACAAGGAGACCCCTGCATTCCGCGCGCAGTTGGCGGTGCTCCGGACCGGACTGGAGAACCTGAAGCCCGGTGCCGACGAGAAGTCCGTGTTCCTGCAGCTCCGCTGGCTGCGTCGCCACGTCCTCTTTCGCCACCCACTGCTGAACTTCGAGCGACTGCTTGTCAACAAGCGCCCTCCCCCGGTGATCTCCCACATGGTGGACCAGTATCTGGGGCGCTGGAGCCGTCCCGGACCGGGCCTGTTCCTGGTCACCGGCTGGCGGGATACCCCTGCCGCCCAGCCCCTGCTGCGACAGCCCCTGCCCACGGGAAGCGTGCTCCATCCGGATCTCTCCTTCGACGGCCAGCGCGTGCTCTTCAGCTACTGCGACCACACGGTGGCGGAACTCACGCCCGAGGAAACCGCCGGATGCGAGGCCGCCATGGGCGTTGGCGGTCTGCTGGACTGGGTCCGCCAGGGGGGACGCCGGCGGTTCCTCCTCTATGAAGCCCGTATCGCCGATGGCAGCGTGCGCCAGTTGACCGGCACCGACCGCGACCTCCAGCGCACCGAGGACGGCCGCCAAGCGGTGCTCGTCGAGGACTTCGACCCGTGCTACCTGCCGGACGGAGGGATCGCCTTCGTCTCGACGCGCTGTCAGTCGTTCGGCCGCTGTCACTGGGGGCGCTGCACGCCCACCTTCGTCCTCTACCGGGCCGAGGGCGACGGTTCGAACATCCGCCGTCTGTCACCCGGGGAACTGAACGAATGGGACCCGGCGGTGCTGCACGACGGCCGGATCGTGTTTGCCCGCTGGGACTACGTGAACCGGCACAACACCTTCTTCCAGAGCCTCTGGGTTGGCCGGCCGGACGGGACCGAGGTCGCCCATGTCTACGGCAACCTCTCCCGCAACCCCTGCAGGACCTCCGAATCCCGCGCCATCCCCGGCTCGGACCGCCTCGTCTGTACCGCTACCGCCCACCACTCGTACACCGCTGGTTCCCTCGTGGAGATCGATCCCGACCGCGGTCAGGAAGGGCTGGAGCCGCTCCGCCGAATTACCCCCGAGGTGCAGTTCCCGGAGACCGACGCCAGCGTTCCCGGCGACTACTACGCCCGCCGCGGGCGGCTGGTCGCTCTCCTACTCGGCCCACACCGCCAGTACGTCGAACCCGACCGAGAGAGCCTCCAACGCATTATCGACTCGCTCGACCTCAACGGGCAGTACTACGGCGACTACTCATGGAATCGTCCCGAACGACGGACCCCTCCCCCCGAGGCCGTGGCAGCCCTGCGCGCCGACGTCTCTTCCAGGTGTGAAGGCTGCCACGCAGGGAGGGCGCACCAGCCGCTGGCCGCCCTGCTCAATGTGGCTCTGCCCGAGGAAAGCCGGGTTGTCCAAGCTCCTCTCTCCCGGACGGAAGGCGGCTGGGGACAGTGCACAGGGATCGTCTGGTCAAGGCAGTCTCCCGAGTACGCGGTCCTGCTCGAGACGGTCCGAGAAGCGGCGGGCCCCGAAGGTCCAGCAGACGTTGCCGGGACCTGTGGGCAAGTGCCCTGCCGTTGCGGCGGATGCTGGGTCAAGAAGCTCCGGAACCAGCCGCACAGCCCCCGTCTGGCGGGGAAGTGACGGACGGTGCCGTGCGGAGGGCCACCGACACCCCAACAGGTAATCTTCACATGAAGCAGCCGCCCGTACTCTCCGTTAGCTCGAACCCGCTCGTCCCGGAGCCGGCCAGCGGCACCTCGGACGAATACAGCCGGCGCCGCGCCGCCATTGAGGCACGCGACGCCCGACCACGGCGCGTCCCCGCCATTCCGCCCAGAGAGCGGCAACTGCGTGTGGTCATCGACACCGACGCGGGCAATGAGATCGATGATCTGTGGGCCCTCGCGCTCGCGCTGCGGTGTCCGGAGCGGTTTCAGATCGAGGGCTTTGTCGCCGCCAACTACGACAACCACAGCCCGGGTGGCGGACCGGGCAGCCTCGACACCTCGGCCCGTCTCATCGAGACGGTAGTCGCCCAGGCGGGCTTGGCCGGCAAGTTCCCGGTCAAGCGTGGGTCGCCGCCGATGCGGTACCAGTTCGAGCCGTCCGAATCCGAGGGCGTGGACTTCCTGATCGAGCGGGCGATGGCTTCTACCGCGGAGGATCCTCTGTGGGTGGTGGGGCTCGGCGCGGCGACCGACATCGCTTCGGCGTACCTGAAGGAGCCGCGAATTGTCGAGCGGGTCGTCGTCTTCTGGCACTTCCGCACCGAGTGGCCGAAGCGCTGCTGGAACTTCAACGTAATCGGTGACGTGCGCGCTGCGCGACTGGTGTTCCACTCGGACCTGGCCTTCGTGCTGTTCGACACCGGCACGGACCTGACTTGCCCGATGGAACAGTCGGCCCAGTGGGTGGAGTACGGCCCGCTGGGGCGGTTCCTTCACGAGTACCGGCTGCGAAGCGAGTGGTACCAGGATCCCAAGAAGGGCTTCTATGACTTGGGCGACCTCGCGTCGTTGGTGGAGCCGTCGCTGGCGACGTGGGAGGTGGTGGCGTGCCCGGAGGTCAACTGGGATCTGGCGTATGCCTTCAACGGCACGAAGGGCGAGATTCTCCGCTGCGGCGCCATTGACCGGGACAGGACGTTCGCGTTGCTGGAGGAGCGGCTGAGGAATTCGTGAGAGGCGCGAGGTGAAGCACTCCACCGTGGCCCGGGTGGTCGACGGGGCGCGCGTTCCGAGAGGTCCAAGCTCGGAGGGATCCGGCCACCAGGCGGTGAACTACCGCGCGCTAGAGCATTGGAGGAGAGAAACGTGAGGCCGTTACTTCTGAGCGCGTGGAGCCTCACGGTAGGTTGCACTGCATCGGTCGTGGGACAGGTTCAGGATATCGAGCCGCCGCTTCGTCCCGAGGCAGTTCGCTTCGGCGGTCTGGTCGGCGCGCGTCTCACCGCGACTGCCGAAGGGCGCCTGCTGAAGCTGGATGAGGACGCCCTGTTGGCCGGCTTCAGGCACCGTCCGGGCAGCCAGGACTGGGTCGGCGAGCACGTCGGCAAGTTCCTGCACGCCGCCACGCTGGCGTGGGTGTACACCCGCGACCCGAAGCTGCGGGAGAAGATCGACCGCGTCACTGCGGAGCTGCTCAAGACGCAGCTTGCCGACGGCTATCTGGGGACGTACACGCCGGACCAGTACTGGACAAGCTGGGATGTGTGGGTCCACAAGTACTGCCTGTACGGCTTGCTCACGGTGCATCAATACACCGGAAACGAGGCCGCACTCGACGGCGCGCGCAAGCTCGGCGACCTGGTGTGCCGCACGTTCGGGCGCGACAAGCGCGACCTTCTCCGGTCGGGCACACACGTCGGCATGGCTGCCACGAGCATCCTGGAGCCGATGGTCATGCTCTACAACGCCACTGGCGAGACGCGCTATCTGGACTTCTGCGGGTACATTGTCTGGAGCTGGAGCCAACCCCACGGACCGCACCTGCTCGAGTCGCTGCTGTCGCACGGTAAGGTCAACCAGACGGCTAACGGCAAAGCCTACGAGATGATGAGCAACCTCGTCGGCTTGTGCGAGCTGTACCGCGTCACAGGCAAGGCGGACTACCTGAAGGCGTGTTTCAACGCCTGGCAGGACATCGTCGACAACCGAATGTACCTCACCGGCGGCACCAGCCTGGGCGAGCACTTCCAGGCCGACCACCATCTGCCCAACACGGGCCACGTCTCGGAGAACTGCGCCCAGGTCACCTGGGAACAGCTCAATGTCGAACTGCTGAGACTCACCGGCGAGGCGCGGTTCGCTGAAGTGCTGGAGACGCTGATCTACAACCACCTCTTCGCTTCGCAGCACCCCCAGGGCTGGAAGATCTGCTATTTCACTCCGCTGGAAGGCACCAAGCCATACGACGGCGGCATCAACTGCTGCACCTCCTCGAACTCCCGCGGAGTTGCGCTGATCCCGACCTTCGCCTACTCCGTGAAGGGCCGGGAAGTGTATGCCAACCTTCATGCCCAGGCGTCGTTGGGCTTCGACCTCGACGGCCGGCATGTGGTCCTGCACCAGTCGGGTGACTATCCCGACCGGGGCTATCTGCACTACGAAGTCGAGGCCGCGGGGACGGAGCCCGTCAGCTTCGCGCTGCACCTCCGGGTCCCAGCCTGGTGCCCCGAGCCGCAGGTCGAGTTGAACGGCAGCGATCTGCAGGTGCGAAGGCAGGATGGCTACGCGGTGATCGACGGGCAGTGGCGGATAGACCGCCGGCCGACCGTCGTCGAGGTGAAGTTCCCCCTGCCCGCGCAGCTCCTCGAAGGCGCATTCGAAAACGACGGGCTGCTGGCCCTCCGCCGCGGGCCGTTGGTGTACGCGCTGGACGAAGCGGACAACCCCGGGCTGCCGCCGCTGGTCGGTGTCGGGCTTTCCGAATCTGCCGAGGCGACGGTCGCCGAAGCCTCCCCGGCCCAGCGTACCTGGCCGGGCGAGCAGCTCCTTGAGCTCCCGGGAGCGGTTGCGCCGGCATTGGCCGAGGCGGGTGCCCTGCCCGTACTACGACTGCGCCCCTTCGCCGACGCAGGTGCTACGGGCACGCGGTTCCGCGTGTGGCTCCCCGACCAGGACGCCCTGAAGCGGCTTCGGTTCTCACTGCTCGTCGGCGGGACGGAGAGCTGGTCCAGAGAGGGCAACGTCAACGGCTCGCTTATTGACGGCGACACTGGCACCTTTCGGGTCACGTTCGACGGAACCAGCCAGCGGGAGGACTGGTACGCCGTGTCCCTGACGGAGCTGGTCACCGTTGCCCGCGTCGTCTACGCGCACGGCAACTGCTACCACGATGGCGGCTGGTTCGACGCCTCGAAGGGCAAGCCGCGGATTCAGCTCCGGCGGACGCGCGACGGCGCGTGGGAGGACGCGGCAACGCTCGACAGCTACCCCGATACCACCGCCACCGAACCCAAAGGGCTCCGGCCGGGGCAGCCGTTCGAGGTGCGGTTCGCGCCCGTGCAAGCGTACGGCGTCCGCATCCTGGGCGCCGCAGCCACCGGTGACAACACGAACCAGTGCTTCAGCAGTTGCGCGGAACTGCAGGCGTTCGGGGAGGAGAGGGCGGCGAAGTCGAAACAGGGGGGCTGATACCGGGTCCGCGGCATCCACGATCCATGAGGGACAGGGCGGCTACAGCAGAGCGTCGGCTACTTCGGGCAGCCAAGCTGTCCCTTGAGTGAATCTGGGTCGACGCCGGTTGCCACCAGTCCGCCGTTTGCGTCCGTCAACTCCGCGCCGCGGCGCGATTGCACACCCTCTTCGGGGTGATGTCCTGCTTCGTGCGAGGGTTCTCCCGGGGCGTGGGGCAAGGAGCACGGAAAAGGGCGGACAGGGGGCAGGGGCGACAAGGGGACAAGGAGACTTGGGGAAAGGGAGACTGGGGGACCGACTCACCGCGCGGCGCTCCCCGCCTCCTCCACCGTCAACAGGTACGGGTAGTCCACCGCCGTGAGCATCAGCGCGACCTCGCCACCGGGGCCGGCCTTGGCTTTCAGTGGCACCGCCTTGTCGTTGATCGGGTCGTACGCGGGAACGTCGCTCCGATGGCGTTCAGCCCCGACACGGTCACCGTGAACGCTTCCGGCGCCAGCGCCTGCTTGATGTCCCGCGTCATCACGTATACTCGCGAAGGTTAGGAATACACCAAAGCTATTGCACAAGTTCGACGCCTCTGCGTGCACAGCAGTGTGTTGGGTGCTCACCACACGCCCACGGGTGAAGTTCTGCGAACTTCCACTTCGGTGTATTCCTAACCTTCGCGAGTATAGTAGGCAACCACAAACTTCCGCGCGTTCACCTGGTGCGGCAGGAAGGCGAAGACCTCCCGGTCGTACAACGGTGGATGCTCCGGGGTGCCGTCTCCGGCGAACTGGAAGTGGTCGTGGGTGTCGCTGAGGCCTTCGACCGTCAGTGCCCGCGTGTCTTGCAGCGTGGCATCGAGTCCGTCGCTTATCTTCGCGGACATCCGTCCCATCACCCGCAGGGAGGGCGAGGTGTACGCCGCGTCGTCGGCCGGGTACGCGGTGTTCGTGCGAGTGTACTCCAGGAAGCTGTCCAGCACCTGGCCCAGCCACAGGTCGCCTCCCGCCGCCGAGAACAGCGTCAGCTTGTCCACGCCCTTGTTGAGGAGGAAGGCGAGGTACCGCGCCGTGGTCTTCGCCTTGAGGACCAGCCCGAGCTCCCGGTCGGGGATCCCGTCCTCGTTTGGTGCGTACCCCACCTCGGTGATCCACAGCGTGCACGGGTTCCCCGGTCGGGCATTGCGGCCATGCAGCGTCTTGTAGATGTCGGTGGTGAGGGGCGCCGAATCGCGTAGAAGCGTCTCGGTCTGCAGGCCGGTTCCGAAGTACTCGGGGAAGCACGCGGTGTACGCCGGCACGTACTTGTCTTCCTTGCCCAGCGCGTTCAGGTTCGTTCCCTGATACTCATCCTTCGGGTAGGTCTTGCGGCCCGCGTACGGATGCTTGCCGAGGGCTGTGATCCGCGCCGGTTCCTGCGACGAGGCGGTCCACGGGATCGTGTTGCTGAAGCCGTCCCCGAAGCGGACCCCGGCGAAGTCGCCCGGATGGCCGTCCACGTACGCGGCGGTCTCCTTCACCAGGTTGCCCCAGATGCTGTTGCCATCGTACTTCTCCAGCTCCGGCTTGTAGTAGTTGTTGGCGCACAGGAACTGGGAGCCGAAGGTGAGCTCGTTCCAGATCTCCATGTCGAAGCCCCGGTCTGCCGCGCCCTTGGTGCCCAGGCACTCGGTCACGAACGCCGCGACCGTCGCCACGTAGCGCTGCCAGCCGGCGACGGTCTCCCGGTAGTCGTCGCTGCCGGGCGGCGAGAAGGGCCGGTACTTCAGCGTCGCCATCGGTACCCGCGTTCCGGCCTTGACCGCCTTGGGCACCGGCTTGGACAGCGTCACCGTGTTGCCTTCGATATTGGTGACGAGCGCCTCGGCGGCCCAGTAGTCGTTGAGATTCGACAGCCCGCTGTGACCGAGCACCAGGTCGTGCACGTCGTCGAGCGTCACTTGCGTTGCGCCCGCCGCGACGTCGGCCGTCACAGCGCGGTCGAAGAACCGCACCGGACACGGCACGCCCTGGTGGGCGTTCAGCAGGATGACTGGCAGCACGCCCCACTTCTTGCAGGCCTGGATCAGCGCGCGGAGTCGCTCGCCGGTGCCAGCCAGCTTCGTTTCATCCTCCCACCCGAGGTTCCCCCAGCCGATCTCGATGCGCCCGCAGCGCACTCCGTTCTTCGTTAGCATTTGCAAGACGAGGTAGGGGTCCTCGCCGTGCTCCAGGTTCAGGCCCATGCCGACGGCGTTGAGGTACTGCGCTGCCGGGACGGTTTCCAGGCACGCGCGCCACGGCTGCACCCGGTGGGAGTGCGCGCCGAACTACAGCTTGGTGAGATAGTCGGGGTCGGTGTACGAACCAGCCAGCTCGCCGGCAACACCGGGAGCAGGGGCCGTTAGTGCGTAGATGAGGGCTGCGTAGCCCAGGCGAAGGCTTCGGTTGGGGCGGGGAGTGGTCATCATGTCACCTCATGGGGCGGGCGCCATAGTGTAGGCTGGGTCGTTGCGCAGGTCAACCGCCCCAGGGCTGGCAGCGGCGGGCCCCCCAGAATCTCAGGCGGCTACTCGCTGTCGTCGGGGATGAAGTGTGCCGCCCACCGCAGCTCGCAGTGGGGGAGGCCGCCGACCTGCACCGTCAGTTCGAACGGCTCACCAGCTCGCTCAGGCTTGGTGTCGAAACGCCACGACTGCCAGGCGGAGGGATACGTTCGCTGGCCAAGCGCCGGTGTGAATTCGGCCGCAGCGCCTGCGAGGGTCCCCTCCAGCGACAGGTGCGACCCCAGGCCCGGGATCTCCAGGGGCTTGCCGGCCTTGGCCAACTCCACACGGATCACCATCAGACCGCCCTGCCGCGTGCGGGGCAGTTTCCCTGTTACGTGCCAGGGTCGTTGGTCGTACCCGGCCGGCAGTTGCGGCTCGGGCGCGCTGGTGACCCACAGCCGGAACCTGCCCAGCGCGTGCCCTCGCTCGCCTTGGTCGAGCTCGAATGTGAGAACCGTACCCTCGGGGCCGCCAACGGGCTGTCCGATCCGGAAGAGCGCCACGTGCGGCACGCCTGCGCAGGCGTCGATTGACCAGCCTGTCTTCGCGTCGTCGTCGATGACGGCCGACACCGGCCAGCCACCATAGGTGGCTTGCTCGTAGTCTGCCGAGGCTTTGGTGAAGGCGACCGGCGCCGCCTGCTCCCCCGGGCTGGCTGCTTCCATCTGGATGCCGGTCTCGAAGAGCGTGTCCAGGTACAGCAGCCACCAGGGCGAGCGATACCCCCAGTAGCCCATGAGGAAGACGTCGGGGCTTTCGGCATCCAGGGCGCGCAGGAACTCGATGACCGCGTCCATGATGGGCTGGGTGGAGTAGATGCCCGGCAAGTGCTCATGGTTGGGGTTCTGGCACACGTCGGCGAAGTTGTCGAACTTCAGCAAGCGAACGCCGTTCTCACGAATGTGATGCCGAAACGCCTCGGTGTACAGAGACCTCACCGGTTCGGTGGCGCGGCAGAACGACGCCCGTGCCCAGGGGACGCCCACCAGTCCCTTGTCAGGGCCGAAGTTCAGTGCTGGCTTCGTGGCCGGGTTCCCGCCGATGGACCACGCCTCCCAGGAGCTGTCAATCCACAGCCCCAGGCCGATCCCCTCGCGCTTCAGCGCCTCGCGAATCCGCGTGAGCCCGGTGGGGAACCGGTCGGGGTCGCAGGCTTTGAGGTCGCCGTGGTAGTCCACCCAGAAGTCCACGGAGAACACGTCGAAACGGCAGGCGAAGTCACGCTGCCCCTGACCGACCTTGTCGATCATGTCCAGGACGAACGTCTCGGTCTCGTTGAAGTCCCCGTCCTCCCGAGCGCCGAAGGGCTCGAAGATGGCGTAGGGCTTGTCATGGCCGCGAACGGGCCGGCGCATGCGGCGCTTGAGTTGGGCGAGGAAGGCCTCCCGGGCGGCGGCGGCTGTTGCCATCAAGAGCCCTCCCAGTGTGAGCAGTCGGTTCCTCCCGCCCCGCGGGGTCGGGGACCAAGGACGCCGCCACTGCGAGACCACTGAACCGAAGTGGTCGTAGCAATTCGACCGGTCACCGCGACAGAATTCTGGTTCCATGGTGCGTTCTGTCATCCTTCACGTGCGGCCGGCGCGGTAGGCTTTCGGACCGACGCAGCGGAGGATCAGCACCTTGCCCAACCAGCCAAGCAGCAGTGGGAGCCAGAGGAGCCCAGTGGTCCAGTCGGCGGCGATGGCATAGCCGATGAAATGGAAGGGCCACCACAGGAAGCGGGAGCGCATCTGCAGCAGGAAGACACAGACGCCGAAGCCGCTCAGGATGCCGCCAAGGCCGGGCCAGTTGGGGCCTTGTGGGAGGTTGATCCACGAGTTGACGATCTGCCACCCTTGGGGCGACAGGTACTTGACGGGCTCCTTCATCCGCTCGACGCCTTCCTGGAAGCACAGGTGGAGCAGCGCCCACATTCCCGCATAGCAGCCGAGCACAGTGGCAACGGCAATGGCGGCAGTGAGCCGCTGCCGGTTGGCGCCGAGCAGCTCGCCGATCCGCATCCCCCAACCCGCCGACCAGCGCCAACGCGGCCAGGCGGTACTCCGTCACCGCAGCGCGTGGCAGCTCGGACTCGATGCCACGGCTGCCGGAACAGGCGCCCCACAGCGCTCCCCACACAGCGCGAAGATGGCGCCGCCCAGCGGTTGACCTCGTTGGCGTAGCGGAACGGGTGCGCCAACGATGGCGCCAGGATCGCCATGAACTGGTCGCCGACGATGCCACTGCTCACCCCGATCATGATATAGATCAGCAGCATCTCCCCCCGGCTGAACGCCAACCGCGGCAGCACGACCCGCAGACCCGCGTTGACAGCGATGACCACCGCCAACAGCAGCACCGCATGGAAGAAGACCGACAGATACGTCGGCCGCCCCCGTACACGTTCTCCATGCTCGCGACCCACAAGCTCACCAGCGGGATGAGCGCGATGCCGAGGAGGACGCTGCGACCACGGATGAGCCCGGCGTTTTGGGTAGATGGCATGGGGCAACTACTGTGGCGCTCAGAATCATGCAATGTCTGTCACGGGTGACGGGCGGCAGAGCCGTGCCCGCGTTGACGGCTTCTGCCCTTGCCGACCTCCGCCACGACCTCGCCAACCAGTACCGGGTGGTCGCCATTGACCCGGTGGTGATCGACCGGGCCATGCATCTCGCCGAGACGCGCGCATTGCACGGCTGCGACGCCGTGCAACTTGCCGCGGCACTGTCGCTGCGGGACGAACTGGCGGCACTGACCGGGGTCAAGCTGGTGCTTGTCTCCGCAGACGCCGAACTCAACGCGGCGGCCGAGGCAGAGGGACTCGCCGTCGAGAACCCGAACGACCACGTATCGATCGCGCTCGCGCGGACGGGAACGGCGGGCACGACCGGACAATTCCTGCGAAGCGACACGCACCTTTGCGGATGCGCCCAAGTTCCTCTCGTGACGGCTGCCGCAATGCTGCGGCATCGGGGACTCAGCTCGATGGTCTCAGCGACACCGGTTTGGGTGCAGCCTCCGGGGCGACGGACCCGCTCTCACCCCATGGGAGACTACCCGTCAGGAGGCGCCACTGCCCGCGGGCACCAGCTCGTAGCCCAGGACTTGAGCCGCCAGCTTCAGGCAGTTGATGCAGAGGTGCTGGGCGGGGCCGGGGCTTGCGATGGCGAGCATCGCCTCCAGGTGTCCACGCGGTTCCCCTCACGCGACGCACTCCGGCTCGGAAGCGTCAGTTCCGACATGGATTCTCTCCTCACGTGACCTCATTCCCTTGGCCCCGCCCCACTCACGTCCAGCGGCCGGAACCCGAGCTTGAACGCGGGCGACTCCGGCTTGAGCGTGAAGTCGCCATTGTCGGGATCGACGAATAGCGGGTCGGCGATGACGGAGCTCCGGTCGAGTCCCTTCGCCCGCCATTCGGCGAGGCTGTATTTCATGAACGTCACCGGTTCGCCGGAGGCGTTCCAGTACAGGTTGAAGTCCTGCACGGTGGCGAAGTCGAGCCACTCGTCGCGGCTGAAGAGCTTGCCTTCCTTCCAGTACCCGAGGTTGCGGCAGTAGATGTTCGTGTTGGCGAGCTCGAACCCGCCGGGCGGGTTGTCGCCGTAGCGGTGCATCTGGCTCTTTCGCGTCAGCGCGAAGATGTTGTTCAGGATGACGTTGCCGATGCAGTGGAAGTTGGAGCAGAACCCGCCGTCGGTGTCGTGGACGAGGTTGTTCTCTACCAGCACGCCGCAGCAGCCCTGGTCCAGGATGATGCCGTATCCACTGGCGGACACGTGGTGGAGGTGGTTGTTGCGCACCACCGTGCCCGGCGATAGACCCAGGCAGTAGATCGCGGCGTGGGTGCCCAGCTCGCTCGCGCCCAAGTCGTGGATACAGTTGTACTCGATCCGGTTGTCCCGAGCGCGGTTGGGCGGCACGTATTCCCACGTCCAGCCAACTGAAATGCCCCATTCCCAGGCGCCGTGGATCTCGTTGTGGGCGACCACATTGCTGCCACTCTGGCCAATCCAGATCGCCGGCGCCCCCATGTACACCGCGTTGCCGTCGTAGACGCGGTTGTCGGTGACGAGGGTGCGGCAGGCTTCGTCTGCGTCGCGCTCGGGGTTTGTCGGCTCGCCGATCTTGAGACCGCCGCAGCCCACGTCGTAGATCCGGTTGCCTACCAGCCGGTGGTCCTGGCAGCCGCGTGACAGCTCGACGCCCCACTGCCCCACGTGCGCGAGTTCCAGCTCCTCGAACGCGCAGTGTCGGGCGCCCTCGGCGTAGACGGCCGCCGCAACGGGGATCTCGGCTTGAGGGTAGCCGTAGCCCGCCTCCGGCAGCGGCGCCGTGGCGTGGCTGAAGGTCAAGCCGCGCAGGGCGATATGCTCGACGAATTTGCCGCCTTCCGGGTCTCCCTCAAGGCGCACCAACTGCTCCAGCACCGGGGCAACGACCGGTGCCTTCGCCATGTCCTCCCCGGGCAGTGGCCAGTAAGTGAGCGTCCCTGCTTTGCGGTCGAGGTACCACTCGCCCGGTTCGTCCAGCGCCTCGCGAACGTTCTCGACGACGTAGCCCGTGGACCACGTCAGCGGCCGCCAACTCCCCCCGGTGAAGGTGACTGTATTGGCGGCGTCGTCGAGCTTGGCAATGCGGAGTCGCGCCTCCATCCAGTGCTGGAGCACCACGACCTCCACGTCGTCCAGACTGCGCCAATCTGTGCGGAGGTCACCCTCCTTGTACCGGAACGCCTGCCGGTTCTGCGGATCGTCCCACTTCTCGGCAACCACCGGACCGACAATGGCGTACTGCCCTTTCCGCGGCAGTCGCGGCCGGCGGCGCCGCTGGCCATTGACGAACAACTGCCGGAAGTTCCACTTGCCCTCCTTCACCCCTGGCACCTCGGCGACCCACAGCTCTCCGTCGCCGCGCTTCCAGCCGGTGATCGGTCTGCCGCCACTGAGGATCGGCTGTTCCTTCGGATAGGCTGCGTAGGTGATCGGGCACTGCTCCATCCCGGAGTCCTCCGGTCGCAGCACGAAGGGCTTGGCGAGCCGATACGCTCCCCCGCGGACCAGCACCCTCACCGACCCACCGCCCCGACGACGGTCCCGAACGGCCTCCCTTGCGCGTTCCAACGTGGCGAACGGACCATCCGTTCGCCGGGCGTTCGGGTCCGCCCGCGAGCCGGACCATTGGTCGTTGCCGTTGGTGGCCACGTAGAAGCGGACCGGTTGTGGAGCGGCTGAAACGGCGAGGGCTGAGGAGACGGCCAGGGCCACGATCACCCCCTGGGCGTGCCAAAGGACAGTAGGGCGTGCGGGCGCTTCTCCTGCGGATGTCTGCATGGTTGGCTCTCCGGCATTATTGTTCAGCGCCCGCTGAACGATACCTCCCCAGTCTTCGTGTGAGCGACGGAAAGGAGGTGAGCCTGATGCCCAAGCTCGCCCTCGCCCGTGAACTGCTGCCGGTGGCGCTGACTGCCGGGGTAGACCCCGAGGTGCCCCGGCCGGGGCGGGCACCTCGGGGTGGAGGCCCAGCCGGGGCGGGCACGCAGGCACCGCCCCTACGCCCTGCGGCCGCATCTTCGAGCTCCGCGACGACCTCTTCGCCCAAGTGCCGGACTGCAAGGGCGCAGGGAGGCGTGGCGTCACTCCCGGTCTTCTGCTCGGCCGCGCCTCAGTTCACCCCCAAGTCATGCCCCATGATCCCCAGCTTCAAGTCGACGATCAGGAAGATCGCTGCCGTGGTGAACTGCCCGAGGATGAGCCCGAGGAAGAAGTTGCGGACTCGCTTGTAGACTTCGAGGTCGCCGAACTTGAGGACGAGCTTCTTGACCAGCCAGCCGAGGAGGAAGTTGATCCAGAATTTGCCGATGATGCTGGCGTTGATGTAGGAGATGTAGCCGAGGGGGTGCGGCCACCAGAAGAAGCGCTGGCGCAGGTACATGAAGGCCAACGTGACAACGGCGCCCAAGCCCAGGAAGCCCATGGCTGAACCGTCCGGCGTCACCGGCTTCTCGAGGAGGTTGGTCAGGTAGTCGTAGGGCATTGGCGGGAAGCTCACCAGGAACCAGCGGTGCAGGCGTACGCCGCCGACTTTGTAGGTCAGCCAGAGGAACGAGACGCACGACACGACGCAGGAGAGCGCCACCGCCAGGAACATGGCGAAGGTAAGCGGCATCACGCGGAGCCGGCTTTCGCGGGCGACCTTGTAGTTGCCGAAGATGGCCGGTGTGATGAGCGATTTGAGGTCCCACATGAAGGCACTGTGCACCGGGGTGAACACGGCCAGGTTGCGCATCCCGAGGGTGTTGCTGCCGAACAGGTGGGTCATCAGGCTAAACGGCGAGACGTAGGCTTGCGACTGGAAGATGCCGCCTTCGGCGACCAGGCGCGTCAAGCCCAGCGAGATCAGGAAGAAGAGCACGAAGCCCAGCACTGCATAGGAAGGCGACATGCCGGCGCCGCAGATCCAACCGAGGATCAGCGCCCACCCGACGACGAAGAACGCCACGGCCCATTTCCACGAGTGGTCGCCCGGTTCGGCGCTGGCGTCAAGCTCTTCGGCAGGTCCCTTCGTCCCTGCCCGCCACCGTTGCCACGCGTTGACCAGCGGCTCCCGCGCCAACCAGAGATTGAAGAGCGTGAACGCCAGCAGGGCGCCACTGCCCTGTGCGGTCAGGAAGTTGATGTCGCCATGGATGCTGGCCGGGAAGGCGCCCTCGCCGGAGCCGTACCCCATGATCGCTGCCAGCACGAACTGGCCCTTCCGCACCAGGTAGAAGAGCCAGACCGACAGCGTCACTTCCAGCGACAGCATGAACGACAGCCCCGCCACAGCCGGGAAGATGGTGACATTGACCGGGGCGATGGCATTGAGCGGCGGCTCGGTGAACAACTTGCGGTCGACGCTGCCAAACGACAGGGGAATCTGCGGGAAGTCCGGGTAGTAGCGGGTCATCCCGGCCAGAAAGTAGAGGAAGCTGCAGACGGCGAAGCCGATCCAGAACATGCGGTCGCGCAGCAGCGCAGGCAGGAGCTGTTCCCGGGTCTCTCCCTCCACCATCAACAGGGGCACCTGCGACAAGGGGAAGGACAGCTTCTCCCGGTCGATCCAGGTGCGCCGAAGGAAGAGGCACAAGGCAAACATCACCAGGTAGATCCCCGTCGCCAACACCGCCCAGTACAGCAGCGGTCGCACCCAAGCGCTCCAGGGCACGTCGCGCGGGTCGTACCACGGCAGGCGCTGCGCTTGGGGAATGCCTTCGTAGAACACCTTCGACACGGCGGGATCGGCCAACATGCGATCGGGAATGTCGCCCATGAACTTGTGGTAGGTGCCCTGGCCATCGTAGTAGAACGGCGCCGTGATGGCGGGCAGAAGCTGGTCAACCAACCCGAACGACGGAATCCCTGCCGCCACCAGCATCATGCAGTAGGTGACCAGCAGCTCCCGGCGGCTGAGTGGGCGGATGAAGCGAAGCAACTTGAGCAGCGGGTTCAGCAGTGCCAGCGACAGGAAGAACACGAACAGCGCACCGATGGGAAGCTGATTGGCGGCAAGGAGCGTGCCCTGGAGGTACAGATCGACGAACGGCGTCAACCCGCAGATGAACACGACCATGGCGCTGCCCAGCACGACGCTACGCAGCGTCACGCCGTGCCAGGAAGCGGCCGAGCCGCGCGTCGGCTCCGGCTGCTGGGAAGCGACACGACGGTAGGGAACTTGGGTTGGTTGTTGGTCGGAGGGCATGCTGAGTAGTGAGTAGTGAGTAGTGAGTAGTGAACAGTGATCAGCGAGCGGCGGCGGCTTCGGAAGACGGGAAGGTAGGCGTGAGCCGGTGTCCTTGTCTGGGGACGCGGTAGAGGACGACTGACTTGCGTCTAACTTCCTGGTGTCGCGGCTGAGGGCTGGTCGCTGGGGGCTGAACGCTCATGTCAGTACGTCACCTGCGAGACAGACTTTGAGATCAGCGCGATCGCGATGGACGCCATCCCGATCAAGCCCACGCCGCAACTGAAGCCGGCCAGCAGGACGGGCGCATAGCGGCGCCACTGGGGCGTGGTGTAGCGTTTCTCGAAGTGGTACCGACCGACGACCGCGCCGAGCCCCATCAGGAAAATGCCGTGCGGCATGCTCTGCCCGAGGCCGCGGACGGCGCCATAGACGAGGAGCGTCGGCAGACCGAAGTACGAGAGCAGGCCGAACAGGCCGAGACCGAACGCCAGACCGTAGCCGACCACCGGAAACTTGAGCGCCTCGAAGAACGGCGAGTTGCCGCCGGTTGTCGAGGTGACGACGAGGCACTGGTTCAGGGCGTTCAGCTCCCAAAATTCCTGGGCGTACGGGTATGAAGCGCTGGGGATCGGCGCCAGCGACCACAGGAACTGGGAGAACAGAATGCTCGCCACCATGATGATGGGGAAGACGATGACTTCGGTCTTGATGATGCTGCCGAGCTTGGTCCCGGTCAGCTCGATCTGCCGGAAGCCAACGGTCATCGGGCCATAGTTGTGAATCGGGATCGGCGCGAACCAGATCGCGGCCCCCTTGTACCCGCTCAGGATGAACGACGCCTCTCGCACCATGGGAATGGCCACCACTTGCCCGGCCAGACCCTCCATCCGCGCGGTGACGTAGGAGATGAGCGGCGTGTAGAGGAAGCCGTAGCACACGAAGAACAGCCACGGGAAGCCGGGCACAAGCGCGCGGCACAGGGCGATGTAGCCAACCGTTGAGGCGACGTAGATGAGGCCCGCCACCCAGCAGTCCAGGTCGCCTCGGCCGGGGTGCCGCCGCAGAGACTTGCGTATGCTCACCCCCTCCCCGCCGGTCGTCGTCCGACCGACGCCTTGCCTGAAGCTCACATGCACCTTGTAGAAGCCCACCACGGCGATGGCGAAGGAGATCCCGATTCCGAACGACAGGTAGAAGTCGAGGGAGTTGGCGAACAGCGTCTCAACAGTGCGCATGCCTTCATGCCAGGTGGTGAGCACGTTGTGGTGGTACAGGATCGGATTGGCGGCTGCGGTGAACAGGAAGCCGAACAACTCACCCATGACCGCCCAGAACGGCATCACCATCCCCACCATGAACAGGCCCATGTCGAACGTGAATCCCGTCGCCACGGCCGGCAGGACCCGTTCGGTGCGCGGCGTCAACTCGGCCCACGGGATGGGTAACAGGAACATCGGTTCGGCGAAGAGCGCGCCTGTGATCGAGGGGATGCCGACGTAGAGCAGCCCGAAGCCGAGCCCGAGCATCGACCCAATGGTGAAGCAGCGCCACCGCCACGTCTCCGCGCCCGTGGTGCTCTCTGCCAACGCGATGGAGCCCATGGCGCCGACGGGAGCCATCGGGAACGGCAGCCGCTCCACGTCGCTGGTGATGCGGTACAGCACGTAGCCCAGCCCCCAGTGGTCGATGCGCGCGAGGATCTGGCCGACGACCACCAACAGCAGGGCTGGCGCCCAGGCTCCGGTGAAGAAGGTGCGGCCGGCTTCAGCGATCACGGCCGGTTGGGGGGCGACCCAGCTCGGAATCTGCTCCGTCACGCCGAAGGCGCGGGCGGCGTCGGACTGCACGAGGAACTGGTTCCACAGCAGCCCGGAGAATGGCGAGGACATGATCATGCCCGCCATGTAGAAGAGCACGAAGACTTCCTGTTGCTTGAGCGTCTTGAACGACCGCTTGGCCACTTCCAGGAACAGGATGACGGTCACCCACCGCGCCGCCGGCCCCAGCGATTGCCCCATGACCAAGTCCAGGTACATCGACCCGGGCATCATGAGGAAGCCCATCATGATCGCGCCTGCAACCGTCTGCCAGCCGAACCCTTCCTCGAAGTGGTCCGGCGTCAGCAGAATGTCGCGGTACTGCTGGAGTTCCTTGTCCTCAGCTTCGGTTTTGCGTGGTCGCGGCATTGGGTGATTGCGGATCTCGGATTCGCGAGTTCAGCTTGTCCGGGCCAGGGCATGGCACCCTGGCATCAGTCCTGTCCATCCTGTCCAAACAGCCGCTCAGCCTGCTCGGCAAACTGTGCTCGCTGGACGGGGCCGACGATGCGCCAGATGAGGACCTGCTTCCGCAGCGCGTCCAGAAACTGCCGATTGGTCCGCTCCCAGGCGTCGGGATGGCCGCCAGTGCGGATGCAGTAGAGGTCAAGCGAGGAGACTTCGTCTTCCTGCTCAGGGTCGCGGAACGCGTACAGCCCAAGGCGTTGGCGGACGCCCATGTCGTAGGGTGTGAGCGAGACCATCGCGGTGAGATAGAGGGCGTCTTCGGTGCAGTCGCCGCCGCCCACAGAGCCGGACGCCCCGACTTGTTGGAGGCTGCGCTGCGTTGCTCCCGAACGAGTTCGGGCGTTCGGGGGAGCACTCGCCTGGGTCACGCCGGTGGCAATCTCCTCCGCGAAGAACAGACCAATGCTCGTCTCCCCGTGTTGGGTGAACCACTGGTGCATGTAGGCCATCATTGCCGGCACTTGGTCGCCGGAGAAGGTGAACGGCGTGCGGATGAACAGCTCGTCGCCGCTTGGCCGAGGCACCTGCCAGTGGCGGCCGATGCCGGCCATGGCCATCTTCGACGCCTGGCCGGCGGGGTAGGCGGTAGAAGTGAGCACCATGGCGATGGCAAGCATAGCGACCATCACCACCGAGGTGGACGAGTAGTTGAAGGTCATGCCGGTCTGCAGGTTGAGTGTGGAGGCGAGCTTCGCGAACACCTGACCGAACAGGTAGCCGAACACGGCTCCGAGCGTCGCCACCACGCCGGACTCGATGAAGAACAGCGTGCTGGTGTGCTGCGGCGAAAGCCCCAACGAGCTGTAGATGCCGATGTCGCGCCGTCGTTCGTAGACGGCGCCCAACATGGTGTTCAGGAGAATCAGGCAGGCGATGAGCAGCGGCACGATCAGATTCTGAAGACCGGTCACGCCCGTAGTCGGTGCAGTGCTGACGAAGTAGGACTTGCTGCCCGTGCCCCAGAAGACGTTCATCTCCAGGCGTCGCGACAGGCGGGCCACGTCGTCCTCCGCGAAGCCGCCCTTTGCGGGGCGAACGGCGAGGCTGCGCAGGTCGCCGCCGAGGTCACGCACAGTCTCGAACGGGAGCGCGATCACCTCGTTGGGCAGAAAGTGGAGGTAGGAGGTCGACTCATCTCCGGTAGCCGCTACTTCGTCGAGCGCCTGCGCCTTGGCGGTGTCGGCCTTCTGGCTCTGCATCACCTGCTGCTTGGCGAAGTCGACCGGCGTCAACGCCTCGCCGTTGAGGTCCAGTGTGTCCTTGAGGGCGGCGTCGCGCAGGATGCCCTTGACGCGGAACTGGATGCCGAAGAGGGTGACAGTTGGAGCGTCCGGCGTGCTGAGTAACTGCTCGGGGCGAATCCCCAGCGCCTTCGCCACAGACTCCGGCAGCAGGCAGACCAGCCGCTCGCCCGGAGCAAACCACTCGCCCGCGGTCAGCAGCTTGGGCTGCGCCAGGAACTGCCGCTCCTCCGGCGTCAGCCCGACGAGCGCTTCCAATTGATGGGCGCGACGCGCGCCTGCGGTTTCGCTGTATACCTCGTATGTCAAGTGCCCCTCTGCCGCCGCCGCCTGTGTGGCGGTGAGCCACGACCGCGCCGCCACCGGGTAGTGCTCGCCAAACGTCTCAGCGATCACTTCGCGGGCGCGCACCGGCAGCGGGGCCCACCCCCGGCTGTTGAGCAGCAGCCCCTGGTATGGCGGCTGGCGCTTGAGGTCGAGACGCCGATCCCGCAAGTACTGCCCGACCCCGGTGAAAGAGAGCATCGTGAACGTCGTTACGACGATGGTCACGGCGGTTAGCACTGTGCGAATCGGTCGTTGCCGCAGGTTCGAGAGTCCCAGGTTGACCGACACCAGCGCCAGCCCTGCCCGATTCACATCGGCGCCGGGGATGTACTCGCCGCTCTGCTGCATCTCGCGCATCTGGTCGTTGAACTTGGAGTAGAGGAGCCAGATCACCAGCATTGCCAACGCCAGGATCACGAAGGCCAGCAACACCATGAAGGGAGCGTTGGTCAGTGCAAATGCCGGGTGCACCATCCGCAGCACCAGAAACGACAGCACGAAGACCCCGAAGAAGCCGAGTAGCTGCCGCTCCAACCGCACGCTCCGCAGCAGCAGCCGCTCGAGGCAGTACGAGAACGGCACCAGCATGAGGAGATAGAACACCACGCCCTTGATGGCATCATTGGCGGTGCCGAGCACGTCGGGGTAGGCGCGCGATTCCAGGGCCGAGGCGAAGCGCGAGTCATTGACGCACTTGGTGTACCGGCGTTCGGCCAGCGCCTTCGCCGCCTCCTGGAGGTACGCCTTGCTGGTGGCGTGCAGCTTCTCGAGACGCCCATTGCGGACGTTGTGTTTGATGAACGCCTCCATGCGGTAGTGGTTCAACGCGTACAGGTCGCGGGCGAGTTGGTACGCTGTGGGCACCCCCTCCGCGATCTGTTCGACCTGGATCCCTTCGCCGCGCGGCTGCAGCTTGGAGGCCCGCAGCAGCGCCCCCCGCAGGCCGGTGAGTCCCTGGCTGAGCAACAGCTTGAACCGCGATAGCGGCGACACGAAAACCGCCGCGCAACCCTCGCCCCACCCCGAAGCATAGGACACGCCGAACCGTTGCGGCGCGCTGTCGGTTCGGGCGTCGAGGAGCCGCAACTCGGCCGGGTAGTTGAGCGACCGCTGGTCCATCAGGTCGTAGAGGTCTTTCGTCTCGCAGGGGAACAACGCGATCAGCCGGCTCACGTCTTCCCGCGTCATCTGCAGAGAGAGCGGGAATCGCTTCTCCAACCGGCCGTTGTCATTGGCGAAGTCGATTCCGCCGTCGTCGCCCAGGTGGTACGCTTCGAAACGGTACCAGCGGAGGTAGGGTACGCACGGGAACCGGAAGTAACCCGTGCCGTCGGCGCGGGCGACCATGGCGCCGCGAACGCCGGTGAAGCTCTTGCCGTGCCGTGCCACCAGGAGGCTGTCGGGAACTGGCCGGTCGGGGAAGGCGCTGATCTGCCCGCCCAAGGTCTTGGCTTCACCCGTCAGGAGGCATGTCTTGACAGTCGCCAGCTTCGCCAGCCCGAAGTCGTGAGACAGCTCGGGCGCGTCAATCAGGCGTCGGAAGAGACCCGCCACGAACTGCGCCTGAGCGTCCAAGCGCTCGAGGCTCTGCTCGTTCGGCGTGTCGAAGGGGGTGTCCCAGTGGACGCGCGCATCGTAGAGCGTGGCTGCCGTCAGCGCCGGCAGACCGACGACCTGGGCAACTTCGCCGTCGAACGCCATCGGGGTCGGCAGAAAGCTCTGCCAGGGCTTGCCCGCCAACACGCGCATGGTGTCGAGATACTGGACGGACGAGCCCGGCGGCTTCGTCTCTCTCGCCAGCTTCTGAATGGTCTCCGCGAGGTCGGCGTAGGTGCGCTCGAAGGTCTCGTTCTGGTCGAAGAAGTGCCCCTTGTAGAACAACCCAACCTGTTGCGTTCCACCCGACAGGTCAATACCGAGGTAGAACACGGGCTTGTGCTTCTCTGTGAGCCGGGCGAGTGGGAGTGATCCTCGAACGAGGGTCTGCCGCGTGCGCAGGTCTCTGGCTTCGCGAAGCAGCTCTGCGCGGGCGAGCGCGAACTGCCGTTGGAGCAGCGTCCGCTGCTCGCCGGAGAGATCGGCGAACCGGACCTTCCGGAGATAGCGCGAGAAGAGGTTGCTGAGCAGGTCCAACTCGGCGGTCGTCTGTCGGTGCTTGGCAATGCGCGTTTCGGCGTCCGGCACCTTGCTCAAAGTCAGGCGAAGGATGGCGTCGCGCGCGAGCAGCGTCTGGTAGCTCATGACGCCGACAACGCGCTTTGTGAGTGCCTCGTCTGCTCGGACGGCTTCGATGGCGTCAGCCGAGGGGGTGCCGAACGCGGTGACCCTCTGCTCCCGCTTGTCCGCCTCGACGCCCAGTGCGTTGGCGTCTGCTTCGAGCGTCTTGCGCCCCCGTTGCAGCACCCAGACCAACTCGCGCGGGCCGGCCAACGCCTGGAAGTGCGCGTCCAGGGCAACAAACAGCACCGACCGCGTAGGCGGGTGCTGGGCGCACCGGGCTGCCAACTGCAGGAGCGCGGCGATCCCGCCAGCTTGCTCCGCGCCCGGCGCCAGCGCCGGCACCGCCGAGGTCGAGTCGTAGTAGGCGGTGACCACCACCGTCTCCGGACGCCTCGCCGCGTCCGTCCCGGGCAGGAAGGCGTACACATTCTCGGCGCGCACGTTCTCCCAAGGCATCGCGCAGGTCAGCCGGACCCGCGTCGGCGGCGCGTCCCGCAGGCGCAGGCCGGACGCCCGGTCGATCCAGAAGCGCGGAATGCGGCACGGCGTCTGCAGGTACTTCCGGGTAGCTTCCGCCTGCGTCGTATCCTCCGGCGCGAGGAAGACCACGGCGCGCGCTCCCAGCATCGGCGCATTCAGCCAGTCCATCCCGCAGTCGAAGTCAAGCAGCACAACGGCGCCGGCAACGCGCCGCCCATCGAAGTCGGCCAGGCGTCCCCGCCCGGCAGAAAGCAGCGGCCCTGCAAGCCCCTCCTTGGGCAGTTGCGAACTGACCACCGTGTTCGGCCAGAGGGCATGAAGTGGCACCCGCTCCCCCGAGGGCAACAACTCGAGCGAGGCTTCCCGCTCGACCGGCATTGGGAGCAGGAAGGGCTGGGTGCCCACGTGCGGCAGGCCAAGGCTGCGAAAAGCACCGAGGACGTGCTGGCGAGCCGAAGTGCTGCCGGGATAGCCGGGCACCCGCGAGCCCAATGCGGCAAAGGCGGGCACCAACTCGCGCGTCGTCAAGGCAGGCGCCACCGACAATAGGGGAGGGGACTCAGCCAAGACGGAGGCAGAGGGGACCTGGAACGCACACCACACCCACACGAACCACACAAGGCGTCGGTGGGTTGGGTTCGGTCCACAGGTCATTCGGGCACAGTCACCGGGTGCAGGAGCGGAGGGGCACTCATGATCGTACAAGACTGTCGGCGGTTGCGCAAGCGGAGGGGAGCGCCTGCGTGCTAACTCTGCCTTGCGGCCAGCGTTGACCAACTCAGAACCCGAGAAGACGTGCCCGCCAGTGCGCGTCGCTGCCCGGGGTGTGGCTCAGGTTGGTCTGAAGAGCGGCCAGTCGTTGCCGTCTTGCGGCTCAAGCCGAGGAGACCGCCCGCATTGCCCGAGGAAACTACTCGGCGCGTCAGCTCTCGATGGTCACCGTCCTCGCCCCATGCGAGCTGTCGTATACCGCTTCACCAATCTGCAGTGACTTGTAGCTGTCCCACAGATCCGGCCCGCCCTCGACCAGGCCGAGGCAGCGTTTGGCGAAGTGCTCGACCTCGCCGCGGTAGCCAAACGTCGCCTTTGTGTCGGCGATGCCGGTCCAAGTGGGCTTGAACTCGTGGACGTAGCGGCCGGCGCGGGGGGCGACGGTGGTGAAGTCGTCGGGAGCCTGGTACCGCAGGTGCATCATGTCCTCGACAACGACGTTCGCCTCGAAGCCGACGACCTGCAGGATCTCGACGATGTCGCGGAAGCCCTGTCTGCACTCGAGTCCGTTGACGTCAAGCTGCCCCATGGCGCCGGAGACGAACTCCAGGTTGGCGAAGTAGGCGAACTGCGTCGGCGTCGCCTCGTGGTACATCGCCTGCACCGTCTTCACGTCGCCGCCGAAGAAGCGGATCAGATCGAAGATGTGGCAGAGCTGCCCGATGAGCATCGCCCGCCTGGCCGAGTCAATCCCCCAGATTTGCGGGTAGGGTCCCTGGGAGAACTTGCACTTGACCAAGTGGACGTCGCCGAACTCGGGGCGGGCGACGATGTCCTGCGCCATCCGGTACACGTCGGCGAAGCGCTTCATGAAGCCGACCTGTCCCCACGTGCCGTTGGTCTGGGCAAGCTCCGCCAGCTCCTTCGCCTCGGCGGACGTATTGGCAGACGGCTTCTCGGTATAGACGGGAATGCCGCGCGTCACCACGTGCGGGATCAGTTCGTACTGCTGAGGCGCTGGACCGATGACGAAGACGCCGTCCAACTCCTCCTTGTCCAGCATCTCGTGCAGGTCGGTGTAGACGCGTCGGGCGCCAAAGTTACGGGCGTTGCGTTGCGCCTTCGCTTCGTCAATGTCGCACACAGCGACGAGATCGATCTGCGGCACCAAGTGGATGTTCGGGAAGAGGGACGCGGTGGCGAAGCCGCCGCAGCCGATGAAGGCGAGCTTGGCTTGCTGTTGGCTGGACATTGGTGGAGCCTCCGGGAGTCGGGCCTCGGGTGCCCTGACTGACAGGTGAGGACTTCTTCGTCTGGCACCGGTTGGAAACAGCGACCCCGAGCCCGTCAAGCGCTTGCCCGTCCACGCGGTCCAGCGCCGCGATCAACCCGCCCAACGCGCGACCCGGGAGTGAGTGCCCGTTGCCGTGCGCCCTCAGATACACGGCAAGGAACATGAGCCCGAGGTAGGTGAGCAGCGCGATGAGTTCTGCTCGCGGTCGGCGCGCCATGGGCTCCACGCGGTCCGGGGAGGTGTGCGCGGCAAACACCATGGCCAGGAAGATGCCTCCGTAGAAGAACACCCAGACCGTCGGCAGGAACACCGGCAGGGCGCGCCACGGCACGAACGGGTGCCGGAGCACGTTCAGCACGACCATCGCGTTAAGGCAAACGAAGCTGAGCAGCAGGAATGCGATCAGCAGGTAGTCGCGCCGCAAGACTGCCAGCCACTGGACGGTGTGGCGTGACAGCAGACCCAGCAATTGGAGGAGCAGCGACGTAGTTCGCGGGGTGTCGGCGGGTTCATTCATCGGGCCGTGATCTGCTTCGCCAACGCCTTGCCCGATCCCTTGCGTTGAGCTGTGGGCCCCGCCAGGCCGTTGAACTGCCCAGACGAACGAAGCGCCGCGGTCCGGAGACTCGCGGCGCTTCGGGTGGATCGAGGACGTGGCTCAGTTTCCCGAGCGGTCGGGGAAGTGTGCCACGGGGACAGGTCGCAGGCGATCACAGGCGCGGGGCGTAGTCGCGGATCTTGTTCCCCTTCACCGACTTGACGTGCCCATCATAGTAGGCGTTGTCGATCTGCTCGTTGTGGCGGTTCCGCTCTGCGCCGGCATTGACAGGGACCCCGAAATCGAGATTCAGGGGCGGCTCCGCCCATCCGGCCGTAGCGCCGCAGGTGCCGTGGTTGGTGTGGCCGGCGCAGTTGTAGTATCTGCCGCAGCCATCACTGAACATCACGCAGTTCGAGTTGCTGACATCGCTGTCGATCTTGTCGGCCCAGCGGCCGCCCTTCGAGTTGACGTACGAGATGCTCATGCCATAGCTCATCCACCGGAACGGTGCATGGCTGGCACAGGTGCTGCGGGTCATCGGTGCCGGCTGGCTGGGACACACGAATACCTGAACGTTCTTAATGTAGGGCATTATCTGGACGCCCCACGAGTAACGGTTGACCGAACTCGGGACCGGCTGACCGTTGACCCAGTCGTCGACTGGGTTGGGGTTTCCGGGGCCGCGGTAGTACTGCAAGTTCCGCTCGTCGTAATCGGTTCGGTACATGACCGCCGAAAGCGCGAGTTGCTTGAGGTTGGACTGGCAGGACGCCTGGCGCGCCTTCTCGCGCGCCTTGGCGAACACGGGGAACAGGATCGCCGCCAAGATGGCAATGATGGCGATCACGACCAACAACTCAATCAGGGTAAAGCCTCTGCGTCTCATCATGGATGTCTCTCCTGGGCAAGATACATACTCACGACAGGTCCAACGGCGCGTGGGTTGGCCGGCGTCGTGCTGTTTCAGCCGGATCCACGGAAGTGCAGTCCCTCACCTCCATTGCATTCAACTCCCTATGCCGCTTCCTAACGGAACGCGCTGGACACAAGCTGTTTCTCTGTGCGCGCGGTTCTACACCAGCACGGGGCGGTGCGCAAGTCGTGTGAACGGATATCTTCTGTCAACGGGAGGGAGTCAGTGAGGGTCCTCCGCCACTGAATGTCGGCGCAGCAACCAGCGACTCTCCAGACGTAGTGTCCTGACCACGCGCCCGGGTTGGGTGTGCGGCCTCTGCAAGGGGGCAGCGGACACCGTGGCCGCGTCCGTTTAGGGGGCGCCTCCTCTGTCTGGTACCCATCACGGTGCCCGATAGCGGCTACGACCGCCGACAAGCGCACGGTCCCCTCCGCTTCCACCCGTTCGCCCTTCAGACCCAAATTGACTGCACCGGCCCACAGTGATATAATGCCTGTCGTGTCCAGGAACCGACAGCAGCCGCGTCTCGTGCTGGACACGTCAGCGGCCGGAAGTGCGCCCTGACCCCGCTGCCTGAACCGGCGGCGGCCGCCGGCGCCACCCAGGAGGTAGGACCGTGTCAAACGCAATCCTCGCTCGTATCCGCCCTTCACTGCTTCTCGTCGGGTTTGTTGCCCTGGCGACCTCCCTATCCCAAGCCCGCCAGGCCGACTTGGCAGCTTACGACGCCGTCTATGGCGACGTCGCGGGACGCCCGAAGGGCTGTCAGGTCTGCCACTTCAGCCCGGACGGCAAGGGCCCTCGCAATCTGTTCGGGCGCGACTACCAACAGGCGGGAAAGAACAAGGAAGGCTTGCGGGCCGTCGAGCAGAAGGACAGCGACAACGACGGCGTCATCAACCTGGATGAGATCCGCACCGGACACTTCCCCGGCATGTCGGACGACAAGCCGGCCCCGGCCGAGATCCAAAAGGTCCGCGGCGGCGCCGCACCCGCCCCCAAGGTAGCCGAAGCCCAGCCGGAGAAGAAGCCGGGGGTGAAGGCCACCCATCCCGTCGGCCTGCACGTCGGTGCTGCGATTGCGCTGTCGGCCGACAAGCCGCTGAAGGTGTACGACGGGCTGCTGACGGAGTCAGAAGTGGGTGCCGTGGTCGGGACTTGGGGCGGCGGAACGTGCGAGGAGACCGGGGATCGGCACCTGGGCGACCGGGACCACTCATTGAAGCTGGAGATCAAGGGCCTGTATGAGGGCGCGCGGCTGGACTTTGCACGTCCGGTCGAGTTTGCCGGTCAGGAGCAGGGCGCGTACTTGGTGCTGGACTTGTCCCTCCCGCAGAAGAAGGTGGCGAAGGGCGGCGGGATGGGGGAACTCGGCGGCCCAGGGATGGGCGAGGGGGGCATGATGGGAATGCCGGGCGGCATGGCTGGCATGGAAGGCGGGATGATGGACATGCCCGGCGGCATGGCAGGCACGCCGCCCATGGGATCGGGAATGCAGGGCGGGATGATGGAAGGCGGGATGATGGAAGGCGGGATGATGGAAGGCGGGATGATGGGACCTGGCGCGATGGGCGGGCCGGGAGTCATGCCGCCTGCGGGGGCGGGAGCCGGTCCTGAAGGCACCGGAGTCGGCGCTGGCGGCGGGGGCGTCGCCCCGAAAGACTCGGCCATCGAGCACCTGCGGGTTGTGCTCCTCTACGAGCAGGGAATGCGCGTTATCCCCAGGTACAGAATTCGGGAGGAGTGCTTCGACGCTGCAACCGGTTGGGTGCACCTGGACATTCCGCTTGCGGAGGCCGTTAGTTCCCAGAACGTCTCCGGTAGCCTCCGCCGCATTGCCCTCCTCGGCGATGGGGAGGGCGAGGTCTACGTTGGTCAGGCATTGTTGGCCCTCGACCCTGACCCCCTGGATTTCGTCATCAAGGCCGGCACGGGCGCCGAAGATGAAATCACCGTTCGCGCCGGAGAACCGGTAGACTTCTACCTGGAAGCGAAGAAAGGCCGCCGCGGCCTGATTCGCTACACTTGGGACTTCGACGACAAGGACGGCATCCAGGAGGACCACGTCTCGGCGACGCCTGAGGAAACAGTGCCGGTCACCAAGGAGCAGGCCGGCACGTACACCCTCACCGTCACAGCGCATGACCGCGATCAGGTCAAGGAGAATCGGCAGCAGACCTTCAAGCTGATCGTGCAGCCGAACGAGCGGGCTGCGGCCGCTGGACCCATGATCAAAGAAGCCGGCCAGTAGCGAAGACCGGTTGGGCGGCGGGCGGTGACAACGGCCTGCGGTTCCCCTCGGCCGGCCCACAACGCACCCGCGATACAGAGCCGTTCGCGGCCAGCCACTCACTCAGGCGCAGACCGGAAGCTGTGATGATCCGCATCGGCACCTCGGGCTTCTCCTACAAAGACTGGGTGGGGCATTTCTATCCGGTGGGCACTGTCGACCGCGACAGGTTGCGGGTCTATGCGGAGCACTTCGACGCGGTCGAGGTCAACAGCTCGTACTATCGCATCGGGCATCCCCGAATCTACTCCGCCATGGCGAAGAAGGTGCCCGCGGGGTTTGAGTTCGTGGTCAAGGCGAACCAGGCCATGACGCATGAGCGCGAGCTGAACCGGGAGGTGTTCCGCGAGTTCTGCGAGTCCGTGGGGCCGCTGCTGGACGAGGGCAAGTTCGGTTGCGTGCTGGCGCAGTTCCCCTGGTCGTTCAAGCGGACCCCCGAGAACGAAGCCTACCTCCGGACCTTTCGCGAACGCATCGAGCCGCTGCCCACCGTGATCGAGTTCCGCAACCTCGAGTGGTGCGAGCCCGACGTCTTTGAGGTGCTGCGGGAGCTGGGCTTTGGGTTCTGTTGTGTGGACGAGCCGCGGCTGAAGGGACTCATGCCGCCGGTAGTGACGGCAACCTCTCCCCTGGGCTATGTGCGCTTCCACGGCCGCAATGCGCAGAAGTGGTGGAAGCAGACAGAGGCGTGGGAGCGCTACGACTACCAGTACAACGAGGAAGAACTGAAGGAGTGGGTCCCCAAGATAGAGTCGGTTGCCGAGGAGACGGAGAAGGAGTACGTCTTCTTCAACAACCATTACCAGGGCCAGGCGGCGACCAACGCGCAGATGCTGTTGGACCTGCTGTCGTAGAGGGAGCGCGGATCTTGGCGGGCGCGGCAGAGCCGGGTAGCGGGCCCGCGGTGGGCGGTTGCCCTCGACTACTCGCCTTCCGAGCGCGTTGCCCCGGTCGCGTGGTTCAGCTCCACGACCGCCTTCAAGTAGTCGGCGATGGCCTGGCGGTATTCCGTTTGGACGCTCCGGAGCGTGCGTTGCGCTTCCAGCACGTCGAGCATCGTGCTCGCACCGGCGTCGAAGCCGCGCTGGATGGTCTGGGTCACCTGTTCGGTCTGCGGGACGAGTTCCCGTTCGTAGCGTTCGACGGACGCGCGCGCCTGCTGCACGTGGGCGAGGGGGGTGACAACCTGCAAGCGGATCCGGCGTTCCAGCTCCCGGCACAGGGCCGCCTGTTCGGCTGCGTCGGACGTGAGGGCGCTCGCTTCACCTCGGAGGGCGCCCTGGTCGAAGAGCGGTACCGACAGCACGAGCATGACGGCGTTCCTGCCGTCTGACCGAACGCTGTTGCGCTTTCCCTGGACGGACAGGTCGGGGAGCCTGTCGGCGCCGGCGAGACGCACCTCGGACTCCCTGGCGCGCAGCTCGGCTTGGGCGGCGCGGATTTCCGGGCGTTGCTCCAGGGCTTGGACGATAAGCTCCTTCTCCTTGGTCTCGATAGGCCGGAACTCCAGCTTGTCCGCCAGCGCAGTTGGCGAGGTCGCGTCTCGGCCGAGGAACTCGTCCAGTTCCGCCTCCCGGATGCGTGCCTCGCTTCGGCTCTTCAGCAGTTCCTTGTCGGCACGCGCTGCCTCCAGCGAGGCCCGGTCAACCTCCACGCGGGGCACGTCTCCCACGTCAAACCGCTTCTGGGCTGCCTCGCGGAACTGGGTTGCCGTCGTGGCAAGCGACTCATTCAGCGCCACAAGTTCGCGAGCCAACAACAGCTCGAGATATGCCGTCTGCACTTCGTACGCCAGCGCCTGCCGCGCTTCGCGTATCTCCGCCTCCGCCCCGGACAGGGGTGCCCCGGCCACGCGTGTCTGCAGGCGCCGGCGCCCCTTTTAGTCGAGCGGCTGCGAAACCACAATCTCCTCGTGGAACCTCCGACGTCAACCGAGCCCCAGAACCCATTCCACGTCAGTTCGGGGTTGGGGAACGCCTTGGCCGCCTGCACCCGCTGGCGGGCCGCCTCGACCCGGTACTCCGCGGCGGCTACCGACGGGTGGCTGGTCAAAGCGAGACGCACGGCGTCGGCCATGGTGAGCGGCGCGGGCGCTTCCGTCTGCTGGGCCATCGCCGGCAAGGCCATCAAGCTGAGCAGGAGAGTCGTCATCAGTTTGGGTGCAGGCATCTCAGTTCCCCTCCGCTTGAGCGGGCAGGGGGAGCCGTTGGCGGCGGCGCATCACGTGGAGCAGTGTTGGCGCCAGGATCAGCGTGAAGAGCGGCGAGCAGGTCAAGCCGCCGATGGAGGCGACTGCCAAGGGCTGCTGCATTTGTGCGCCGGCCCCCAAACCGAACGCCAGAGGCAGCAACGTCAGTACGGCGATGACTGAGGTCATCAGCACCGGCCGCAGACGCAGCCGACCGCCGTGAACGAGGGCTTCATCCAAGGGCAGACCCTCCCGGAGCCCGTCGTGGACAGCATCCATGAGCAGAATGCCGTTGGCCAGCACCATGCCGAAGATCATGATGGCTCCGGTGAAAGAGGACGCATTGAATGCCACGTTTGTCAACCACAGCGCCAGCACCACCCCCGCCATCGAGAATAGACCGCTGAGGATCAGCGCCACCGCTTCGGCGAAGCCGTGGTATTGGCAGACGAGCACGATGAACACCAGCGCCATACCCAGCATCAGCACAGTAAGTAGCGAGCGGAACGACTCCTGCTGGGTGTGGAACAGCCCGCCGTACTGAAGCGTGTAGCCGGGCGGCAGCTTGATCTCCCGCTCGATCCGCTGGCGTACTTCGGCGTTGGCGCTGCCCAGGTCTCGCCCCTCCAACTGAGCGGTGACCGGAATCATCGGCTGCTGGTTCTCCCGCGTGACCTCGAAGTAGCCGGGCCCCTCGGTGATGTCGGCAATGGACTCCAGTGGCACTTGCTGACCTGTCGCCGAGAGGATCGGCAACGTGCGGATCGGGTCGCGCGTGCGCCGTAGTGCTTTCGGGTAGAGCACGCGGATTTCGATGAGTCGCTCGCCCGAGCGGACGACGGTCTCGGCCTTCCCGAACAGCGCTGTCTGCAGCGTGTCGATCACTTGCTCTGGGGTCAGCCCCAGCCTCGCGGTGCGCTCCGGGTTGAGCCGCACGTTCAGCTCCGGCCCGCTGCGCGTTACGTCGTGGATGGACTCTGTAGTGCCCCGCACTTTCGCCACGAGTGTGGTGATCTTCTCAGACAGGTTCGCCAAGACCTCGGGGTCGTCGCCGAACACCTTGACCTCGAGGGGGCTCGGCTCGCCGGCGATGTCGGCAACACAATCGGCCAGCGGCACAACTGCCTCGAAGACCACCGACGGCATCTTGCTCTCGCACCGATGGCGCACGTCGTCCATGACTTCCCGCATGGACCGCCTGCGGTGCGCGAGTGGCTTCAGCTTGACTGACACATCGCCGGCATTCTGGTCGGTAGCGAAGAACCCCAGCTCGACGCCGGTGCGGCGGGCGTAGGACTCCACCTCGGGCGTCTTCTGCAGGTCGGCTTCCATGACGCGACACAGCCGGTCAGTATCCTCCAGGGTGGTGCCGGGCGGCGCCAGATAGTCCAGCACAAACCCGCCTTCATCCATCTCGGGCATGGAGCCCGTGGGCAGAGGGCGAAACGCCAGCCCGCTCCACACTGCCACCAACAGGGCGAAACCCAACACTGCGAACGAGATGAGCACCGTCAGCGGGAGGCAGAGCACGACGATCAGCGTACTGCGTAAGCTGCCCAGGAAGAACCAGAGCACCACCATTCCCAGGAGTGCACCCAACAGGATGGCATCGCGAAGGCTCGTCATGGAGTCGCCCAACAGCTCCGCTTCGTCGTAGAAGGCCCTGAACGTGACATCGTCCGGCAGCGCCTTTGAGCGTCTCAGGTCTTTGAGCCCGGCCAGGATCTCCCGGGAGACGTTGGCCGTGCTGGCGCCCTGCTGCTTGAGGACGCTCAGCAGCACGGCTTCGTGACCATTGGCGGTGCAGACCTCCTGAACTTCCTGGTCGGCTTCGCGCACTTGGGCGATGTCGCGAACGCGGAGGGGCGTCTTACCCCTCATCGCGACGACCACGTCAAGGATCTGCGGAGCGTTGTCGAGTTGGGCCGTACCCAGTACCAGGTAGCTCTGGTAGTGCTGCGAGAACCGACCGACCGATTGGAGCAGGTTCGTCCCGGCCAGCGCGGCCGACACCTGCTCGACGGAAACGCCAGCGGCCCCCAGCGCTGCCGGATCCGCGAGCACTTGGTACTCCCGCGTCTCGCCGCCCTGAACGAGGACGCGGTAGACGCCCTTCTGCCGACTGAGGAAGGGCGCTACCGTCAGCATGGCGAGCTCACGAAGGTCGCGAGGTGAGTGCTTGCTGGAAGTAAGGCTGGAGCCCAGAACCGGGAAGCTGGAGGGGTTGACCCACTCGACGCCGATGTCTGCTTCGGGCGGCAAGGACGAGCGAATCTGGGCGAGGGCGGCGTTCAGCCGGGTGTATGCCTCGAAGAGGTCGGAGCCCCACTCAAAGTCGATGGAGATCTCCGAAGCGCCGCGTGACGTCTTGGATACTACGCGACTGGCTCCGGGAACGCTGTTGGCCGCGGACTCCAGTGGGCGGGTCAGGCGGAGCACCACGTCCTGGATGGCCATGTCGCCGGCTTCGACGATGATGGCGATCCGGGGGAACGGGAAGTCCGGGATGATGGAGGCGGACATCCGCCGATACGTTACCGCCCCCAGCAGGCTCAGGAACAGGGCCGTGAGCAGGACGCCATGTGCGTTCCGGAAAGAGAATCGCGACCGACTCATGGGAGGACCTTCACCTTCGCGCCGTCTGCCAATGAGAGCGTCCCATCCGCCACCACCCGCTCGCTTTCACGAAGCCCTTTGATGCGCCTTCTCGTCTCGCTCGACACCCAACTCGACACGACGTTCGTGGACCTGACTCTCCGAGTCGACCACGTATACGAAGCTCTCTCCGGCCCTGCCGAAGACGGCGGCAAGCGGCACCTGCAGGGCCTGTTCGTGGGCGGTGAGCACGAGGCTCACGTCGGCGGCCCTGCCTTCCTTCAGTTCGTGGGAGCCGTTAGGGACCAGCAGCTCGAGGGGCACCAGCCCGGTGTCGGTATTGTTCAGGGCCCCGATTGTGGAGACAGTGGTGCGGAAGGAAACGCCAGGCAGGTGCGGCAAGGTGACGGTGGCTGCCTGCGCCAGCTTGAGGTCCGCCTCGGCTGCCCTCACTTTGGCTTCCTGAGCGCGAATCTCTTCGGCGCGCGTTCCTTCGCGAAGCAACTTCACCTGCTCCTGAGCGGTGGCCAAGTGGGCTTGGGCGGCCGTTCGGTCGGCGCCGGCTCGCTCTCTGTCTTTGCCGGACGCCAGCCCGTCTGTGAACAGCGCACCGACGCGCTCCACCTCCTTTGCCGCGGCTTCTGCGTCCGACTGGGCTTCGCGGACGGCGGCTTCGGCTTGAGCGATTTCCTGTGGTCGCGGTCCAGCGCGCAGTTTCGCCAATTCCTCCTGCTCGACCTGAAGCGCCGCCTGAGGGCGCTGGATCTCCTCCGGGCGGTTGCCCCGTTGGAGACGCGTCAGGGCAGCTTGGGCGGCCTTCAGGGCGGCCTTCGCCCCAGCGACCTCCTGCGGTCGGCTCCCGGCCCGCAGTTTGGCCAGCCGCGCCTCCGCGGCGCGCCTGACTGCGTCCGCCGGGAGAACCTGCGCGGCCTGCAGCTCCCGGCTCTGCGGCACGAGCCGGATCTCGTTTGCTCAACAGTGGTCAAGCAGGGCGGCCAGGGAACAGCCGGTCGGATGCCAAGGCGCTCACCAGCGCACGGCCAGACCTACTCCGTTGGGGCTTAGCGCAAGGGTGCTTCCGCACATAGCGGTCGGCAACGAAGTGTCCGAGCAGGGCGCCGGCCAGGACGTCGTGGAAGTAGTGTGCCTGCAGGTCGACACGCGACCACGCGCTCCCGGCGGCCAGCCCGTAGGCCGGCCCTCTATAGCGGGGATGGTAGTCGCCAATCACCGTTGCCATGGCGAAGGCGGCGGAAGAGTGGCCGCTGGGGAAGCTGGTGCGAGGTCCGTCGTTCGGCCGGCGCTCGCGAACGGTCGCCTTCAACAGGCTGGTCAGCAGTCCGATCGCGGCAAGCGCCTTCGCGCCCTCGCGCGCCTCGGTATTGCCATGGGGGCCGCTGACGAAGAGGGCAGCTTCCCCCAGCGCCAGGGCGGGGCCGATGGCGGCGGAGAGCGTCCGAGCGTCTTTGTCTTCGTCGGCCCACGGCGGTCGCAGGCTGGCAGGCAGCAGCGCCAGGGCTATGAGAGCGCGCCCGCTCGCGCGCCACGTCTCAGTGTGTCTGTTCACTACCAATGTCCTTTCAAATGGGGTGAATCTGGGTGCCGACGGCCGGCAGGCGAAGTGACAGAACGAACTCGCCGCCGACGCTTGACTGTGCGTCTACGGTGCCGCCTAGCGCGGCGACAGTCTCCTTCACCAGTGAAAGCCCCAGACCGCAGTGGCCGGGGTGGCTGCGGGTCTGGTCCCCCCCCCGACAGCGCCGTCGCCAGCGCCCCGATGATGGCGAGGATGAGCGATAGTCGGGCCAACACGCGGTCGCCGTCGGCAGTGTCGCGCGCCAAGACAGCGCGGATCCTGGGGACGGCGGCGTCCCCACGTCCGGACTCGTGTTCCTCCGCGTCGTGCCGGGGCAGGCAGGTCAGCTCAACCGCTCGGCCGCGGCGCCCGTCCGGAAGGGACAGCGGGCGGTAGTGCGCTGCGCTCCCGGCGTCGTCGAGCAGCGGCAGGTTCTTCTGCCCGCGCGACGGGGACCGATACAGCACTGCCCCGCCCGCCCGCCAGAGCTGCAGATAGGCCGGCCGGGCTGTCCGACCAAAGTCGCTCATGTCGAGTTCGTGCAACTCCACGGAGAGGCGCCCACGCTCGTACTCCAGCGTGGACGTGAGCAGTCGGGCCTCGCTCTCCAGCGGTCGGTCGAGCTGCCTCAGCAGGTCGCTGCGCACCAGCAGGTACACAAGCATCCCAGACACAAGAAGCAAGCTGGTGACGGCAGCGACCGTGCTCGCAATGAGGGTTCGACGGAGAGATTGCATCAGCGGTCTTCCGAGAGGACGTAGCCGGTCCCTCGACGGGTATGGAGGAGTCGTGACAGCCCGCCCGCCTCCAACTTCCGGCGCAGGTGACCAACGTGCGGGTCAACCACATTGCTCCCGGGGGATTCGCCGAAGTCGTAGGCATGGTCCCAGATCTCGTCTCGCGACACCGCCTGACCAGCCCGCAGGGCGAGGAACTCCAGGAGGGCGTACTCCCGAGCGGTTAGTACTCTAATAGGAATTTATGACGCGTTTTGAAGGTATGGAGAGCCATTTTGCCCTATTATACAAGGGTTGATTGTCGTGTTGAGTTGCGCAAGAAATGGCTTGAGATGAGCGTTTTGGCCAGCATTTTCCGAGATCATTGGGACGTGTGTGGGGAGGCGGTTTTGGGGCGACTGCCGCCCGGGGTGTACAAGGCGGCTCGCGAGGTGGTTCCCAAGATCCTGCGCTGCAAGACCGAGGCGAGCGGATTCGCCTCGCTTCGCTGTGAGTGCGGTCATACGGAGAAAGTGCCCTTCACCTGCAAAGGTCGCTTCTGTCCGATCTGCGGGCCGGCCGCGGCCGCCAGGGCGGCGGAAGCGGTAAAGGGACGGTTGCTCAATGTCACCCATCGGCACATGGTGTTCACGATTCCCGAGGAACTCCGCTGGCTGTTCTTCCGCGATCGCAAGCTCCTGAAGCTGCTGTCGGATGCCGCGGCGCAAACGCTCTTGGAAGTGGTGGACCAGCGGTGTCGAGCGCGCCGCGTGCTGCCCGGGATCATGTGCACGGTGCAGACCTTCGGTCGAGCGCTGAACTTCCATCCGCATGTACACGTGCTGGTCACGGCGGGCGGTTTGCAGGGCACGCGGGTGTGGCAACCGGTGCCGTTCTTCCCCGCGCTGTCGGTCTGCCGCAAGTTCCAGTACCATCTGCTGAAGGTGCTGCGCAAGAAGTTCAGGGGCGACGAGAAGGTGCTCAAGCTGCTCCGGCGGTGCTTTGATCGGTACCCCAAGGGTTTCCGGGTCAACGTGATGTCGCAGTACCCCAATGCCGCCATGGCCGCCTCCTATTGCTGTCGGTACACCGGGCGGCCGCCAATCAGCGAGAGCCGCCTGGCCGACTACGAGGGACAACAAGTGACGTACTGGTACGATGACTATCGAACCGGGGAGCGGCTTCAGGTGACGGTCTCTGCCCAGGAGTTTCTCTTCCGGCTGCTGCAGCATCTGCCGCCCAAGTACAGTCGCACGGTGCGGTACTATGGGCTGTACGCCCGCCGCGTCCGCCGGCCGTTGTTCGACGTGGTAGAACAGGTGAGCCAATACGACTACACCGTGCCGCGGAAGCCGAGTCCGATCCTGAGCTGGCGCGAACGCCTGCTGACGTACTTCCAACGGGATCCGTATCGGTGCCCCCAGTGCGGCGCACGAATGGAGCTGGTCGCTTGGTGCTACCCCTCGCGAAGGAGCGCTGATGAAACGAACTACTGGCGGGGGCGCACGAAACAAGAACGCCAAGCTGACCGCGGTCAGCTATCGCTGCGCTTCGTGTGACTTCGCCGAGACGATCCCCGCCGAGATCATTGCCTACTTCGACGCCATCGACCCGGGGCTCCCGGGCCAACCGGCGACGTTCCAGTGCCAGCGCTGCCCCGGTATCATGTATCCCGTCTGGTGGCTGGACGATCAGGCTGACTCCCACTCCACCGTTGAGCGCGGTGAGGCCCTTGACCTTGGTCGCCGAAGGCGTTAGTCCTACAACCGTACTTAGCTCGGGGCAGGTCTCCGACCGCCCCGAAACGCTTGACCGGAAGGTCTCAAAGGGCTGCGAATCCACGGGATTCGAGGAGACCTGTCGGTCCGGGGAGCGGCGGGGTCAGG
>Ga0210022_1000198_pt1 | contig 44616 bp, 57 predicted proteins | sample CryGeymeta201520_FD_183984 | JGI IMG/M metagenome (GOLD analysis project Ga0210022, IMG submission 183984) | Groundwater microbial communities from Crystal Geyser aquifers in Utah, USA - Crystal Geyser metaG 2015-20 (SPAdes) (version 2) | ecosystem: Environmental > Aquatic > Deep subsurface >... | reverse complement strand
ACCTCCATGGTGAGAAAACGAATCAACCAATCAGCGCTGGGCCAATAAAAAACCGCAACCCTAAGGGCTGCGGTTCACAAAAGTTGCGGGGGCAGGACTCGAACCTGCGACCTCCGGGTTATGAGCCTCGATTAAAGCCCCCAATTTGTTACCGGAGATGCTTTGACGTGCGCCCGCTGAATATCCGTTTTTGCTATCGCCAAATACCGCTTGACCATTTCCAACGTTTCATGCCCTAAAATCATTTGCAGCGCAAAAGCATCGCCGCCGTTTCGTAGAAAATTTATCGCAAATGTGTGCCGAAACCGATGAGGGTGTACCTGCAAAATTCCGGCGCGCCGGGCAATGCGCTCTACCAATTGGTAGAGCGCATCCCGCGTCATGGGTGTCTTGCGAGATGTTACAAAAACATAATCACTCAAGTTTGTTTTGCGTGTTTTGAGATAAAGGTCAATTGCTTTTCTGGATGGCTCAGAGAGCGGCACAATTCGTTCCTTCGCTCCTTTACCCTGCAAGTACACACCCTGAATACCAATGTCTTTTACCTTCACTTTGCAAAGTTCGGTGGCTCTTGCGCCTGTATCCAGTAGAAAAAGCAAAATGGCGCGGTCTCGCAAAGAGCTGGATGTGGGCAGAATATTTTGACAGATAGACTGGCCTGGTCGTTGATAAGCCAGAGATTGTTCGGTGGACGCAAGTAATGCTTCCATATCTTGTTGCTCCAAAGGGGCAATCACCCGCTTTTCCGGGCGCGGCGACTTGATGGTGTGCAAGATATGTATTTGACAAATGCCATCTGCTACTGCCCATGTCCATAAAGAAGACAGCGTAATGTGAACATTCTTGACTCTTTTTTTGGATACTTTTAACGATGCCAAATATCTAACGATTTCTTTCGCCGTTATCTGGTCAATCTCCTGCGTCTCGCCAATAGATGCGATAAATTTTTTCAGAATTCCATCGTAGTCGAGCAGGGTATTCTCGCTCAAACGCTGGGCGCGTTTGGCATCGAAAAAATCATTGACGGCTTGCTGTAATGTTGGCATGAAAAATCTCCTTGTATGAGTTGAATAAGGGTGCGATTATCAACTCGCGCAGAAAATTTTTCAAGAAAGGCGCGGTTTTGTGACCGCGCCTTCATGGTTAGAAATCGCATTCGGCGGCCAGGTGTTCCAGCCGCTTCATACGCGCCCGTAGGGAAACGTATTTGCGAGTTAATTCTCTGCCGCACACCTCGCAGACGAGCATCGTTACGATGTTGTCGTCGGGGTATCCGGCAGCAGAAAAGAACATGCTCCCTATTACCGTCACGCGCACCTTACGGTGAGCGCAGCGGCGATAGAAGAGAGGGGGGCGTGCGGGCATGGGGGTCATTGGTGCCTCCGAGGAATGAGCAGCGCCATTGCTGACGCTAACTCGTTCAGGTCGTTGATGGGCAAGTTGCGGGCTGCCCAGGGTACTTCGTGGGGCGACTGCACGAGTATTACGCTCGTGCGCTCGCGCAAGCCGCGAGTTGCTAGACACGGTGGGGCTCCGTCGCCATCCGTCACCACCAAGACGCGGTGGTTGGGGAACTCAGCCTGGACAGCGTTTAGCCAGACAAACGACGTGCATAGTTCGCAAGGCCCGATGTTCATGAAGAATATATCCGAGGAAAACTCGCGCGCATACTCTGCGTTGTCTCCGAAGATAACCCCTCGAACATCGCCGCCCGCTGCTTTCAGCGCTATGGTTAGCGCCTGTGCAGCGGGCAGGGCAACTTCCCACCGCTCCCCGTTCATCGATATTGATGCGTCCAGGCAGATTACCACCTGCGGCGGCGTTTCCATGTGGCCGCCTTTTTCGATGACCGAGAAGGGGACTGGCTCCTGGCGGAGCGCAGCCTGACGGTCAAGGCGGCCAGGCGCTACCTGTCGCATTCCGTTCCGGGCGTTTGCCCAACGCGGCGCGATTCTCCGCGCCGTGCTCATCACCTCGGCGGATGGTTTCGCCGGTTTTGACGGTGAGAAGAGATGCTTTAGCGGTTGGGCGCCAACTGTTCCACGCGCGCACAGGTTAGCCTGCTGAAGCATTTCGCCCAGCAGCAAGGCGCCAACGCTGGTTACAGCGTTGTTCATGGGGTTTTCCGCACCATCTTCGCCAGGCTGACCTTCGCCAGGCTTACTGCACAGTTCCGGGTGTTGTTTGGCAAAGCGCAGAAGCCATTGAGGTAGGTCGTCAACGCGCTGCACGAACTGCGCATCTTCTGCGCAGTTAGCCACTTCGTGCGCTCCCAGCGTCATCGCCAGTTTTGTGGCGAATGCTGGTTTGTTGTCGCCCTCGAATCGGGCAATCAGCAGCGCGTACTGAAATCGCTCCAAAACACCTAGAGAGCGATTCTCGACCCCGGCGCGGAATTTTGCGCCAAGTTGGTCAAACAGCATCTTGCGCAGCCGCGCGAGCGGCTCTTTAAAGAGCGGCGCTACGGCGGCCACCATTGACTCGCCGTGAAAATCTAGGAGCAGATTTATCACGGCATTATCCAGCCCGGTCTTCGCCTCAACCGCATCAATTTCCTTCAGCGGTTGCAGCCAGTGGCCGAACTCGTGCGCCAGCAGCGCCACGCCAAGCCACGGTTCATCGTGGACGCTATGCCCCTCGAACACTTTGGGCATTTTGATGACTGTTCCGTTTGTGGATGCAGTCTCATCGTCGCCGATGGTGACGGTCAGACGGGCGTAGGCACTGGCCTTGCCGAACAGCAGCGCTCCGATGAGCGCTGCTGTTCGGCTTAGTTCCTGCGAGGTGGAGGTGTTGGTACTCATTTCGCACCTGTGATGGCGCGGAATGCGTCTTCCGCTGCGCTGTCAAGCACGCGCAGTCGGGTCATGTATCGAGCAACTACCGATGGGTCGTCGGGGCTACTGGCTCTGGAGATTTCGCCGTACTCGATGGGTAGGGGCAATTCACCTGCCCGCGTCCCTTTCCAGGACGCTTCAATGGCCTGCTTGACTTTTTCGCCAAACAAGTTTGCCACGCGCGGGTCGAAATCCACGAAAATCGGCACGGTTCGGCGCACCAGAGCCGGGTCAAGCGCGTTCCCCCAGGGATTGCACGCGAGGACGATGGGAACGTCATCGGCGGGCATCCAGACGTTGCCCCAGAACGGGGCGGACGTTCCCCGCACATCCCCTTTGTGCGCGATACCCATGCGGTGAGCGTCCTGCTGTCCGATGGGCAGCAGAAGCCGCAGCAGGCTTTCGGCGGCACGCGGGGAGAAGCGTGTAAACTCGTCCAAGAACAGCAGGGTTTTGCCCATGTTTTGGGCGTACTCTGCTGCCTCGGCGATGGGGCCGGGGAAGCGCAATCCAGTAGGCATGACAACGCCCACCATGTCAGAGTCGGTGTAGGACTCCGACCCAGCCACCTCGACCATGCGGGCGTTGAGCGCCGCTGCGACTAGCCGGACGGCGCTCGTCTTGCCCGTTCCAGTCGTTCCAACGAGCAGCGGGACGTATCCGGCCTGAAGTACGGCCAGGGTCTCCTCGGCTACTTGCTGGATGGCCGCGCCGATGGCCGCTTTCAGCCGATTTGTGAAATCGGCTGATGCTTCGGGCGCTGCCGAAACAGGTTGTTTTTCCTGCTCTGGCAGAGCGTCCTCGGCGGGAAAGTTCGTGGACGCTGGCATGGCATTTTGCGCAGCCGCTTGGAGGTGGGCTTGTGCGTCAACTTTCATAGCCAGCGCCATCACGTGCTTACATGGCGCTGCGTGCGTTTTGAAGTCTACGCATTCACATGTGTAGCGCACATACTTGCCGTTGTCCTCCACCAACTTCACCTGGTACTTGTGGACGTTTGCTGTGTACGTATTACCACTTTGTCCGATGGTGATGGACGTAGTGGCCATCAATTGCAGCGCCCGCTTGAAGCGTGCAACGTCAATTGCTGTGCCAAATAAAGTGGACATTCCGGTCATGGTTAGCATGGTTTTTTCTCCTGGGGTGTCATGGGTGTGATGAGAGCCAACAGGCTCTCTATTTACCCGTGTCGGAGTCGAACCGGCGGACGCGCCTGGCGCGAGGGTCTTATTCTTCCTTTCTTGCTATCCTTTCACCTTTTACCGCATAGATGTTCGTGGGCGCATCTCCTCGGACGATAATTGCGTAGTGATTGTCGGGGAGCGTATCAATCACTACGGCCTGGACGACACTGCCATCGTCTCGTGTCAAAAGTATTATTTGGCCGGGGGCGGGTCTGGTTGAATCATTTGCCATTGCAGAGCAACTACCTCGGTAACGATTTGGGGAACGCGCGTTTTTTCAAGTCCCGCTGGACATTTTTTCAGCAGGCTCGATAGGGTTGTCTCGCGCTCCGCGTTGCGGACGTATCCGCTCACATGGATTTCCGCCCCGCCCTCGATGACAATCCCATGCGATGCCGCATCTGGCAGGAGGACTGTTACCAGGTCGTTTGGGCCTCCGTCACGCGGCGGGAGGAACATCGGACGTTTTATGGACAAGCGCACCAGGCGGTCAGCGCCGAAAGTCCAGGACTGAAGGACGCGGCCAATCAGAAAAACGTGGTTTGCGTGGTGGGTCATTTTGTTGCTCCTTTTTGTAGAAAGAAGAAGAAAAGACGCGCTCTGGTGAGCGTGTCTTCATGGTGGTGGAAGCAGTTAATTGGGTTGAAAGGTGCGCGGACAGGAAAGCCGCGCAATTCTCCCTACATCATCATTCGGCGGTCAATCTCGGCTTGACCGCTTACTGCGTACCATATGGTACGGGCAGCGCTAATCATCGAGAACAGAATTACAGCGCCAAGAATGATGATAATTACGGTAGTTGAAGTCATGATAGTCTCCCTCGGTTGTGTGTGGTTTTGTCCCAGACGAGTAGCCTGGGGGAAGGTTGAAGCCTCCGAAAGATGGCTACATCTTTCGGAGGCTTCAACCTTGACACACACAAAAAAGGGGACTACCAAGACCAGAACGGCTTTCCTGTCCGCAGTCATCCAACCAGGAGTCGAACCTGGCTTCCTGCTTGTCCGGGGAAACAAGCGGCGAAGTGCCGACTGGATGAAGTTCCCTGGTGTGTCGGTACACACCAGGGGGAGCAGCGCGTAACGCGCAGCCACTCGTTTACAGTTCGCCTTCGAGTTCGGTAGGAGCGGGAGCGTCGTCATTGATGCGCTCGACCTTGTAGGCATACAAGGTCATGGACTGACGGACGTTTTCGTTTTTGTCAGTCCATTCGTCCAGTCCGATGTGGCCGTAGGCCACAAATTTGTCGCCTTTCTTGATGGCGTCAAGTGCCACGACTTCCGCGCCTGGCTCCGTGTTAGGCGAGAACGCCTTCACCGTGAACCAGATAGATGGAAGAAATTCTCCCGAGGCCTTGTCTTTGCCCTGGGAGAAAAAACCACGGACGCTCGCCCAGGGTTTTCCGGCAGAGCCGTACTTCATTTCGCCGTCACTGGCGGCCTGAAGTTGAATTTTGAGCGCGTTTTCGCGGCGAACAGTTGCACTTGCAGTATTGGTAGACATTGATACCTCCGTAGGTTAGAAAATTAGAGAGCAACCAGGTAGGTCGCTTGCTCACGATTTGGGGGGCGCTTGCTTGCATACCTCGGCCAGCGGGCAGTAGTCACATGCCCAGGCGTCATCGCTGCCATCCGCCAGGGCGGGGGGCATTTCGTCAGCGAACAACAGGTCGAGCTGCGCCTTGATGCGAGCCACCGTAGCGGCTTCATCAAGTGTTACGGGAACGCGCACTATCTCCTTGGGGCCGAGATAGATTACCTCCCCAGCCTTGACGGGCGTGCCAGCCTTCGCCAGCAGTAGCGCATACATGCGCAATTGCCAGGTGTGCGAGGTGCGCGGCGCTGGGGCGTCGTAGGTGGAGAATATGGCCTGCTGGCCGACTTCCCCACAGTTCGGGCAGGTGTACTTTCTCGCTCTGCCCAACTTTATGACCTCTGCCCCACATTGGCAGGCGTAGTGGCGTCTACCCCGAGGTGGATTCTCGGTGACTTTGTAGTCGTAGACTACGCCGTCGCGCACCAAGTCCGGCTTTCCTGTCAGCCTGACTACGCGCCCATTTCGGCGGAACACCCATTCCAGCCGCTTTTCGGCCTCGCCAGTGGCGAGACGTTCTAGCACGCCGTGAATCCAGGTGCCTCTTTGCATTCGGTACAGGCCGCCGAGTAGTTCGTAGTACCCGTGTATGGCTTCAAGCCTCGTCCGGCGGGCGCACTTGATGAGTTCCGTGACGGAAATCACCAAGTCCTCCCCTGGCGCTTTTTGGAAAGCTGGGCGGCGTTGAACGACAGCCGCCAGCACTTCGGGCGGGAATGGACATGGTTTTCCGCCTCTGGCAGCGCAGGCTGCGCAATCGGCAAAAGCGACGCTCGCGTCATCCACTGGGCAGATGATGCCCAGTAAGCCCGTTGTGTTCGTTGTGTTCGTTGTGTTCATAGGTAGATGCCTCCGTTTGTGTTGTTTGGCGAGCGGCGAATGCCACTCTTCCAGGCTGCCGATGGGGCGGCAGCCTGGAAGAGTGGCATTCGGAAGTTTCAAAAAGAATGGAGCAGGTAGGGTGGCCTGCTCCATCGCTCTCTCAATCCCCTAGACTCGGATGCTGCCTTGTGAGGCATCCTGTCGCCGTAGGACTACACCGGAGAGCGGATGCCGGAGATGTGTACGGCGGGAGGGGGTGATTCACAAGGCTTACGCAGGAGTAGGAGAAGAAAAAGCAAGTTCCCTGGTTGGTCACGAACCAACTGGGCGCTTTACGCACCAGGGAAAACGTCAAGAAAAAACAACCAGGCGAGAAACGACCACATGCACGGACTCTTGCGTTGCTACAATGTCGTGCGTTGCGCCTGGTTCTGGCAGGCGCTCAATCATGGCGGTAGTTTCCGGGTCGCCCCGCCGCGCGAGCGCAGCGAATAGCGACTGTTGGTAGGTCAGCGATTGCAGTGTGCCGGTAATGCGTACACGGGATTTGGAACGCAATTGGATTTCGCGCCCGCCGACCTGCCCGTCTTTGATAACCACCGTCACATAGTGCGGTTGGCGTCTCATCTGGCCGCGATTGCCTTTCTGGTTTGACGCGATTGTAAATGCGTCATAGGCGGCAATACGCAGGTAGGTGTTGTCGGCGTGCTGCCATTGCTTTGCGATGATGCCATCCAGATTCGATTCGCTGGTTGCGCCGTCATCGGTGCAGGTCGTTGCGCCGTTGGCGTACATCATCGTGTTGATGCGCTTGAATGTGATGGCCTGCCATGCGGGGCGGTCAGCCTCAGGCACATTGTCGAGGAACGATTTTGCGCCTGCGTTCTCCAGAAATCGGAAAACGGTCTCCTCAAATTGATGATGGAAAAGATAGCCAGATAGGGTGAGATTATCCCCTGCCTGGAGAGTTTGAGGCGGAGCGGCAAGCAGCGCGTTGGCGTAGTTACGTTCACCAATCAGGAGCCGCGCAAAAACATCGGTGCGGCCCCAGACGCGGCGAACCTTACCACGCAAGACGGTAGTATTTGTGTCGAACTGTTCGGTTCTCATGTGTCCTTTTTCCTTTTCGGAATAACTCGTTTGATAAAGCACTCGTTTCTCGGTTGTCAAGGTGCTATCGGCATTGTCCTCAGAGGACAATGCCAGGAAGTTGTCAGGAGCAGGGAGACGGTGAGTCTCCCTGCCGAGCCGGAGATGACTAGATTTCCTCGATGGCTTCCTTTCCGGCGGGTGCCGCGGCTTTGGGAGCGGCGGCGGGATGGCGTCGAGCCAGAAGCGCCGTTGCGTTTGCCCGCAGGACTTCCGTTCCCTTGTCGGTCAGGTTCTTGGCGTACCAATCCAGAACTTTGTCATCCTGGTCGCCGAGCGCCTGCCCAGCCCGTTTGCCGAGCGGTATGATGTAGCCTTCCAAGTCAGCAGCGGCGGGAGCAGATTTTGGAGTGGTCGGAATCGGAGGAGTCCTGGAGGTCGTCGCGGCCCCGGCTTTGACGGTCTTGTGAGACCGTTTACCCAGGTACACGCTCTCCTGAAACCCTAGGTTCGAGACAGCCTTGCCTAGCGCGTTTGTTACCGAGCCAGACATGGCAAAGCCTGCATTTGGATTCTCGCTCGCCCCAGTGGATGGGACGAGGCACCTGACTATCTCCCCATCCACTGCGAGCGTGTACCAGAAGGTCAATCGCGTTAGAGTAGCCGTAACCACCTCGCGCGTCCCAGTCGATGTCTTTTGCGTCCGCTGGGAGAGAAGGATGTCCTCGGGGTTATAGTCAACCCCCCATCCAAAGCCACACAGACCGAACAGTTTGTTCAGCACCCGGCGCATATGCGCCGGGTCAATATCTGTCAGGTCTGCTCCGCCGGGAATGGCGGAATAAGCATCTGCTGGGAGCAGCGCGTCCAGTTCGGTAATCACCTGGGGCATGAGGTAACCCGTGCGGGTGGTGATGGCCGCATACGCGGCGGAAGCGGAAGGTGAAGCATTTTCAGTAGTCATTTTTTCTCCTGTGCGTCCAGGCCAACTGGACGCAGATTGAACATACGTCAGTTGGTGGGTGGGCGCCGGAGATTCCGGCTGTTAAGGTGCAAGAGGGGCGGAAAGCCTCTCAAATCATCCGGCTGGACTTGCACCAGCCTGGCCGCGTAACGGCGGATGTGATTTTTAAGGTAGAGATGATTTTGTGAATCATCTCTAGAACAATTGCAAAAACAGGAAACCCGGACGGGTTAGATTGAGTAATTCCTGTCGTCGAACTCCACATCTGGCTGCGAAGTGCGGTCAGATGATGTATCAGACGACTTAGATTTACCCGATGATAACCGCTTGACAGTTAGCACGATGTTCAGCACTATTGTCAAAACGAAGGTGATGGGCAGCAGGATGGTTACGATACCCTGGATGTGCATGACCTTTGGTAACAACTCGGCGAATGGCATTGACTTCTCCTTGTGAATGAGTGGAAGATTATGAGTTTCGGAGCGCAAACAAGTCATTGCCTGCGCTATGAAACTCATAATCAAACTCATCGAGTGTTACGAGGGGCTTCCTTTTTTGTTAATGTTCGCTCGGACAGGGGTCGTGTCCACCGCCGAAATCGCCTGCGCGGACTTGCACCGCGCTTCGCACTATGCCAGGCGAATGATTAGAAAACTATTGTTTCTTTTGGGTTGCGTACCGGTGCAGGATTATCCAGCGCCACAGGGCGGACTTTCCACTTGCCGAAAACCATCAGCAGCGCAGTCGTCAGACCAATTAAGCCCATGAACAGGTAAGCGGCGTAGGGAAGGCCCTCTACGCTGCCGCCTGGGTCTACGAGAGCCAGGGCAGCGTAGAAAAGGACATTGAATGCCGAGAGTGTCATCAGGATGTATTTCATCTCTCTACCAAGTTTCTGCCCAAAGGGGCGTAGATGGAGGTATTTCTGTAAATTTTGTTGCAATCAGTGTTTCGACATCGGTGGCTTGCCCAGAACCAATATTGCGGCAGTCGGAAATCAATTGTTTGCGCTCTGCGACATTGCGGGCAACCAGGGCAATTGTTCCGCCGTTCAGAGCGGCGTTCATGCGCCACTTGGCATTCTCCTCGTGCAGGCGCGTGCCGGTCTCGACCTCAACGTATTTTGCGCCATCTGGCTCGGTGAGCAGCATATCTGGCCTGGCGTTGCCCTCGACCTCGGGCAGAATGTTCACGGACATTCCTCGCGTCCTTGCGCTGGTTGCCGTCAGCAAAATAGCCAGGGTGTGTTCTTCCTGCTTCTCGCCTTCGTGCAGGCGCAGCAGGCGCTCCCACTCGCTTTCGACAACAGGCCAGTCCCAGATACCGCACAAAGTCGCGCCTTCGGCGGAGAGCCTGGCAACCACTAATCTCGTGGGTGCGTTGCCGCTGATGTTCATGGCTAATGTTTGACGCACAATCAAGCCGGATGTATCCAGCGCATCCAGCACGCGCCGGATGGAGCCAGAGCGACCTTGCACGCCGCTTTCTGCGCCCAGCAGGTTGCCAATCTCCACCTGCACAGACAGACCGCCTGCCAGCAATTTCAAGGCGCTGACACGGCGATACAGGTTCAGGTCAGCATCCGCCTTGCTTACACCCACAGGAATTTTGAAGCGCCCAGCATAGGCCGCTGGGATGCGCGGGATGTCGTAGTGCGGCGTTTCGACAATCACCCTGTGTTGCGTCGCGGCGGGAGAAGGCGGCGTTGCAACTTCTCGCGGAAGAAGCGCCACCGCTTTGGCAGTTGCAGCGCGTTCCTGTTTCAGCAACGCCACTTCCCGTTCCAGCCGCGCCGTGACAGTGTAGTGCGCATCTCCCCAGCCGGACGCCTGTTGCGCCGCGCCGGAGAAGAAGGTGCGCCAATCGTCTGGCTTCCAGCCGCCGGGGGCGGTGGGGTCTTTTTGGCGCATGGCCTCCAGTTTCGCTCCGTCCGTGCGATAGGCAACCTCGGTCAGAATCGCGGTCAATGCCCGCGCCTTTTTTTCGGCCATTTCGCGGAACGTCTGCTCTGCCGTGAGCATGTCGGCGAGCATATTGTTTTGGACGCCGCTAGTTGCCGCCATTGGCAATATGCTCCTGTGCCTGCAAGGTTGCCGCGACAGCGGCGTTGTACGACTGGTTGCCGATGCTCCAGCCCCAGGTGGCGTCTAGAGCGGCCTGGAGCGCAGCGCGTTCATCCGCCAGGCTTTCGGCGCTCCCGATGTCAATATCGCGCTGGATGGATTGCCCTACAATCTGGACGCGGGCTGGATTCTCGCTTGCGCCTGCGTTGAGGATGTCAGCCAGTTGATTTACATCAGCGGCCAGCACGCGCCGCTCGGAAGATTCCTGCCGGGTAACCTTGCGAACTTGCCATTCCTGCCAGGACAGCACCCTCACTGGGTCAGGTGTGAAAACTTTTCCCAGACCGACAACTGCCGCAAAGCACAGCACGATGATAGCAATCGCCAGTTCGTTTCTCTTCAGAATGGACAAGTCAATTTCCACAGGCAGAAAATCCTTTCCTTCATATCTTCGCATCTTCGCCTACGGCGTGGTTGATGACATGCTCATAGTGGGCGCATCATCTCTTTCCGGTTGTTTATCGCAGGTACGAACCGACCACGCGGGCGAGACGCCCATAGTACGCAGTCAGCGTACCCGCCAGTAGCCGTCCCACGATAGCCGTAAGCGCCATTCGCGCGAGCATCGCCCACATCAAACCGGCCATTGATTTCATGTCCACCTCCATCCAGACGAAAAGGGTTAGGGTGGACGGCTGGCGTCACAGTGCCGTCAGGCCGCCCCGGGGGAACGGTCTGACGGCGCACTAACGGGCGAATCTTAAGCGGGCGGATGCCTGCGAGGTGATGGTAATGCGGCGTTGAGACGCATTGACTGACAGCGGCACAGTGGCAACGCCGGTGCAGTTGAGTCGCGCGTTGGCGTTATCAACCACTACCGAGATTGATGCAGAGTAGGGGACTTTGGCGCGGTCAGGTTGCATCTGGTAAAACGTATTGACAGCCAGGGAAAATAGCTCCAAATTATTGCTGAATGACGTAGCGCCTTGCTGTTGCCAGCCTATGCGTCCGCCCGCGCTCCAGGCGGCAGACTCGCACGCCGCCTGCGTAGCGGTGTCCAGGCGATTTCGGACGTAGTAGAGCCGCGCACCATCGCCTACCAGCCCCATTAGGGGCAGCAGGACGAATCCCATAAAAACCGCAGCCCAGGCCAGGCTGGAGCCGCGCTGACTACGCCAGGGCGCTTTCACCAGCCCTCTTTCCGAAACCACGCCTGCGCCACACCTTGAAACGTATTGGGCATGGACACGCCGAACATGGAAATCAGGCCGCCGAAATAATTGGGAACAGTGTATGCCACCGAAATGGTCATCAATGACCCTGGGGTATCGCTGCCAGAAACGCTATAAGCGTATGAGCCAACCTTTGCCGTCTCTGCCTTTGTTTTGGCTGCGGCGAGCGCAAGGCCGGGCGCGTTGGTTGCAGCCACGCTGCCCATGCGAGCGCCATAGTTCGCGGCGTTGTTGGCGTTCATCGCCGCGAAGCCCAGCATCGCCAGGTTTACCAGGGCGATGCTGACCAGTAACAGGACGGGCAGGACGAATGAGGCTTCGTCCAGTTCGGCACGGCAGGAGCGCAGGCGAGACCAGAATCGGGTCATGGCATTATCCGATGGATGTAGCCATTTGCTGAAACTTCTTGGCAATCGCGGAGCCGAGGGGCGACAGTCCCACGATGGCCGCGATGACGAACAGCGCAATCAGCAACGCTTTTTCATCCAGCTCACCAACATCGTTGCGTAAGCGCAGGGCGGCCAGGGTAACAGAATCACGAAGAGTTTTGATGTGCATTAGTTCCTCCAAACGAATGAAAATGCCAGCGCAAACCGGCAAAAGAAAACACCGCCCTGCTGGACAGGGCGGCGTAATCATCACTTGGGCGATAATTAAAAAACGCCCACCCCGCACAAGGGGCAGCGTTACGTCTGGTTGAATAATATCACGGTATTTCTTTTTTACAAGGTATATTGTACTGCGTGGATTTTGGCCGTTATTTGCCCAAAACGCCCTGTTTTCGTGCGACTATCTCAATTCTACGCAGTACAATATACCTTGTACTGCGTAGAATTGACCCGTCTCTTCTTTTTGGCGGTTGTTTTATTTATCCGCCAAAGTAAAAATCGTCCAGAAAAAGATTGCTATTATAGATGTCATCCGTAGTCACGGTGACGCGCAGGGTAGCATATTGCCCGGCATATGCCGACAGGTTTATGGTGCGCTTGGCCCAGCCACCGGTGTTTGTACTCATGCACAAGCCGGTGGCTTCGACTGTTGCGCCGTTGATAGCAACCAGGGCGGCATCCCCTCCGCAAGTGCTGTCCTCGGACGCAATCCAGCGGTAGTAACTCAACTGCGGATTTGTTTCGGGGACATAAATGCGCTGTTCCAACCAGCCCGTTTCATTTGCGCCGCCACCCAGCCAGGCCAGCCAGTAGCCGCTGCGTGGCAGGATACTGCCAGGAAAATACGCATTGGTAACAATCGGCCAGCCATGACTTGAATACTCCGTCCAGGCTACGTCAGCGCCCTGCTCGAAGTCCCCGTTGGTGATGCTGACCGGCAGCGGATAGTTATTCAGCACCAGAGGCAGGAAGACTTTGTAGACAGCAGGAGCCGGTATGCTGCGCCGTTCTCGCGCAACAGGCGTCCGGTTGGAGCCGCTTTCGTAGCCGGTGGCTGTCAATTCCTGCTCAATCAGGCGCTTGAATTCGCTGAATGGCTGTGAGCCAACCAGGGGGATGCCATTGATAAAAAAGGTCGGGGTAGAGGTAATCCCCAAGCCCCCCGCGCTTTGCAGGTCGGATTCCACCTCGGCGGCATAACGCCCAGACAGCATACAGGCGTTGAATGCGGCACTGTCAAGCCCAGCCTTGAACGCCAGCCGCGAGAGAATGCCATCGTCCGAGTTGTCCAGGTTGTCCGTTGCCGCCGAGGACAGCCCGAGGTTATTCGCATACAGCAGGTCGTGGTACTCCCAGTACTTTTGCTGCTCTCCAGCGCAATCAGCGGCGATGGCAGCAGGCACGGCCATGTAGTGAATGTCCTTGATGGGCAGGTCACGGTAAACAAAGCGGATTTTGTCGCCATACTCCGCCATCAATTTCGGAAAGGTCTGCTCGTTGAACTCCGCGCAATAGGGGCATTGATAATCGGCGTACTCAATGATGGTCACGGGCGCATCGGCGGCGCCGAGGAACGGGTCATCGTCCGCCGAAACATCGTAGCGCGTGGGCGCCGCCGATGCAGCAGCAGCGTTGTAATAGTGACTAACCAGAAACCCGCCGATGAACGCCAGTAATACGGCGCCCCAAAAGAGCAGCAGCGTTTCAATCGAATTTCTGGTACTCGTTTTTGCAATGGTCATTGTAATCTTCTCCTTATCTTATCCCAGGCGAAGCGCCTGGTACATTTGCCATCCTCCGAGCGCAAGCACGCCCAGAAAAAATCCAACAAAGCCAGGGATTTTCCGCCTGGTGACAATCTGCAAAACAGCCGCGCCCGTGCAGGCGGCGGCCAGGACGGACGGCGACACAATCGCCAGCGCCATCAGCCCTTTGCCGTCTCCGCCAGGCAGCCAGCCAAATAGCACTGCGGCCAACATCAGCAGCGCCAGGCTCCAGGGCAGCCACTCATTGGAGCCAGTCACCAGGCGGGCGCTGGCCGCTGCGACGATTGCACTAACGGTCAGCCAGTTTGGCACAAGCCGCAAGCGGTAGTCCCACCAGGCGCAGAGCGCCAGCCAGCCCGTCACGGCAATCGTCGCAGCGAGTTCCATGCGCAGCCCTCCGCGCCAGGCAGATTCTCCGGCGGCACGGTCAGCCAGCCAAAGCCAGGTGTCAGGCGCTGAATCTCCATGTGGGTGTGCGCCCCGTTGGATTCTCCGGTGCTGCCACAAACAGCCACCGGTTCGCCAGCCGCAACAAGGTCGCCCGGCTGTACTCGCCAGTACGAGACGTGCGCAAGAATAACGCGCCACTCCCCGTCCCCGCTCTCAACGATAACCGCGTCACCCAGGGCGCTCCCATAGACACCCAGGTCATCTGGAACGCCGACATGCGCGATTCTTCCGGTCAGCGGAGAGAGAACAGCAGTCAGCGGACGGTCTACCAGGCAACCGTAATCAACGCCGCGATGCACCAGGTTCTCCCCGCGCCGCTCACCATAAATGCCAGTCACCACGCCATACTCTACGGGAAGAATGCAGGCAAAGCCAAAGCCCGGCTGCGCCGTTGTTGGCGCGGGCGTAGCGGTCATGGTTGCCGTTGGCGCAGGCGTGGCGGGCATAACCATTGTTGGCGTGAGCGTGGCGGGGATAGCAGGCGCGGGCGTGGCCTGGGCGTGTGGGAACGCGCCCAGCGAGAGTGCCAGAGCAATCACCAGACCAACGATGGAGAGCGCGAGCTTACGCGGTGACACAATCTCAATCATGTCTCGTCCTACGAAGTGAAAATCTGAAGAACAGGCGCGAGTGCGGCATACAGCAGGATTGCCACAAACGGCAGGAAAAAGAAAAACGTCACGGTCAGCGTTAGCCGCGAATCAAGTTTCTCGACATCCGAGAGCAGCCGGGCGCGATACTCCTGTCCCAACGCGCGGGCAATCTCGCTCATCAATTCGGCTCCGGCCACGCCCTTGCTGGAAACCATATCCAACTGGGACGCGAAGGCGTGCAGAGCGGGAATGCCGGAAATCCGCATTGTTTCGACGAGCGACCCCTTCAGCGGCTTGCGGCTGAACAATGCACGACCACTCTGCCGGGCGTCTTCCATCGCATCGCGCAAAAGCGCCGAGAGAGGCCCAGGAAGCGTGGCAGCCCTGGATAGCGCGAGTTCGGGAGGCGAACCCGCTGCCAATTCAGCAGCAATCAGGCTGGCCGCTTCGGGTAGCGTGCGAACAACTTTTTTCCGCACGGTATTGCCCTTCGCGCGCACCCGCACCAGCGGATACGCAAAGGCCATCACCGGCACGAGCAAAGACACCGGGGCGGGATTGACAATCAACAATCCCGCCCCGGTGCCTGCAAAAACCAAGCATTGAAAAAAAACGAAGCCCAGAGACTGACCGAGATAGAACCCGCCGCGCTGCGCCCAGCGCAAATGCGCTTCCCAGGCATCAAGCGAGAGCGGCATTTTTCGCGCCACCGCATAGCCAATTTCTTCCTGCCGGGTTTGGTCTCGCTCACCGCTGCGGGAGCCGTAATAATCGGAGAGCGCCCGCCTCGCAGAATTGCCGATGCGAATATCCTTGACGAGATACCAGACGATGAACGCCAGGCTGACGGCCATCAGTGCCACAAAAATCATAGTCATTCCATGACCTCCCGAATCGTATCGCCGAGAACATTCCAGCCAACGATTGCCCAGGCAACCGCCGCGAGCATGGCAATCTGTACGGCGGAGGTGCTGAATAGCCCACCTCCGCCGGAACTGGACATCGCCAGCATCAACGAACCACCCAGGGCAAGCAAAATGACGCGGATGGTTCCCCAGGCGCCGTCCGCTTTGGCCGCCGCCTGCGCCCGCCCCTCCAGAATGTTAGCCATACTTTGAGACGCCATCTGAAAGGATGATATGTAGCCTACGCCACCGGTTTCCCAGAGCCGCGCGATTTGCAGCACAGCCATCGCCAGAGAAGGCGATATGGATGCGGCCTCATCCTGTATGTTCTCAAGTCCTTTGCGCCCGGAAAGTTGCACTTCGATTTGAAGGCGCTTCATCCATGCCTGCAACGGCGCGTTGGGGTCGAGCGATTCGGTTACATCCGCCAGGGCTTCCGGGACGTTGGGAGTCGCCTGGACAGTCGCGCTCATGCGCAGCAGGAATGTTGGCAGTTCCTTCTCCAGCGCCATGCGCATTTTCTGCCAGGCGCCATTGACCTGCCCATTGACGAAAACCCAGCCGACCATCGGCGCGAGCAGGTAAAGCGCCGCGGGTACGCCCAGGTAGAGCAGCCCCAGAAATAATGCCAGGCTGACGACAACCACCGCGCCCCAGAAGACGGCCTGTTCGTTGCCGCGCACATCCATTTTGTACTGGAGCGCAGCCAGGCGCATTTTATGTTCAAATGAGCCAGTCGGGACTGGTTTTTCAGCCCCAGTCTCCGTACTTGTGACAGACTTGTAGTAATCCGCCAACGAACTGGCTGCGCGGTTACTTTTCAGAAGTTTCAATAGCGCGACAAAGGCGATATACGCCACCGCCGCTATCGAGAGCGCCATCAGGGTTGGCGCAATAAATCTTAAGATTGCTGCCATTAATTATCAGCCTCCGTGCGTGCGCAGAATCTCGTTGATGTTGTCGTGTCCAATCGAGTAGATTTCACGGAAAGCAACATCACCCGCCTTTAGCTTTTGGGCAACTTCCCACACGCCCAACACGCGGCGCTTGCCGCCCATCCAGCCCAGTTGCACCAACAAGTCCACAGACATTGCAAACTGTTCCTTCGCAGCTTCCACGCGCACCTGCTTATCTGCCCAGAGTAGAACGCTGATACGGTGAACGGCCACCTCGGGCGATTCGGCGTGCAGCGTGGAAAGTCCCGGGTGGTCGCTCATCTGGGCGCGGAACAACGAGAGCGCAGCCCCGCCGGTACGCACCTCACCCACAATCAACCAGTTGGGCGACATACGCATCGCGCTGTCTACTCCGTCCGACAGACTGTGTTCGGGAATCTCGCTGCCAATAACATGAGGCCGCGCCTCGATGGTGGTGACGTTCTTGTGCGGCAGCCAGATTTCCTCCGGGTCTTCGATTTTGACGATGCGAGCGTCGAGCGGTATCCCGTGCGTGAGCGCCGACAGAAAGGTGGTTTTGCCGGTTGCCGTGCCGCCCACAATTAGTACGCGGGCTTTGTTGGTCACGGCGGACAGCAGCGTGTCCATCACCGCCTGGGGGCAGACTTCCCATTGGACAATTTTCTCCGGCGCAACTGGCGTGGGTTCAAACAACCGGATGGAAATGCTGGGATAGCCCAGCCCTGGAGCGATTACGGGATGCAGAATTTTGATACGCGCCCCGCCCATGCCCTCGCTACGAGGTAGGCGGGCATCCACGTCCGGCTGCGCCTCGGAAAGCGTGCGCCCCAGCGGAGCGAGCAGCGCCTCTACCGAGCGCCAAACCTCGTCCAGGGATGTTTGATGGTCGTATTCCCGGAAAAACTCATCCCCCTTGACGCGCAGCCACAGTTTTCCGTCTGGATTTAGCACAATTTCAGATAAATCGGTTCTGCTTGGCGGGAGAAGTTCGTCAAAGACGCCCAGCCCGCCAACGCGGGCAACCAGAGCGCGGGCGATGGCCGCTGCCAGCTGGGGAATTACGACAATCCCCAGCCGACCCGCCATAGTTGTTACCGCTGATTGTGCCTTCGATTGCAACTGTGCGCGGTCTCGCAGTACCTGGCGGGGCAGGTTTTTAAGTTCGAGCAACGCGGCTTCCATAATCTGCGTCTCTTGTGCCGGGGTCACGTTTTGCGTAAGCCCAGCCCATCCACTTGCCCCGCTCATAGTTTCACCTTTACCCCAAAGACTTCAAATGATTTATCTCTTTTGGGCTTCTGTGTTTCAGCAACGGCGGGGCGGCTGCCATTGTTGGCGGAAAACAGCGCGTCGGCCAGTGGTTTAAGGCCGCGGCTGAAATCATCCACCACGTTGAGCGGCATTCGGCGATTATCCTGGGCCTCACCCACACGGCCATCGTCCGGGATTTGGGCGATGATGGGCGGGAATGCACGCCCCAATAGGGCGCTGGCCGCTTTGTGCCATTCGTCTACGCCCATGCGTCCGCCCATGCGATTCAGCACGACATAGACGCCGCTCTGGGGAATGTGATGTTCTCCGGCCAGGCGTTCAACGACCGTGCGGTAGGCCTCAACCGAGCGCATGACGCCCTCCAGTGATGGCCTGCCAACCAGCACCAGCGTATTCGCGGCGGAGATGGCCGATGATGCCATAGCAGTAGGCGGCGCATCCAGGATAATCACGGCGTAGCCCATGTAGGCCGCCGTCAGAACAAGTTTTGGGACGCTGGTGGGGTCGTCCAGCGGAGTATTCATTGCCTGGGCCTCAGACAGAACGTCCGGGAAACCCGCCAGCACATCGAGCGTGTCTACTTTTTGAAGCGCAGTTTTTAGGCCATCCGCAGTTGGATTTGCCCGCCAGTTCGTGATATTCGGCTCCGGTTTCAGCCCCAAAACAAGGGGCATATCATCCGGCGCTCCCAGGCCAATCAGGAGCGTTGGCAGCCCGCGCCGAGCGGCCTCGTAGGCCAGATTGGTTGAGACGGTAGTCTTTCCCACCCCGCCCGCCTGATTCCAGACCGCAATCAAGCGCAAGCCGGATGGCTGACCGCCACCGCCGCCAGCGCCTGGTGTCCAGATGGTTTCCGCGCCGCCATTTGCTCGTGCGCCGCGCTTGGCGGTGGCTGCGGCATAAATCTCGCCGAGCATCGTCCCCAGGTTAATGTCGCTTTTGTAGACGCCATTGACCGAAGCCAGGCTGCCAATGGTGGTCGCCGTATCCTGCCCGGCCTCAAGCGGCAGCAGCACATACGCAGAGCCATGATAACGGGTTAGCGCATCAATTAACGGTTGAGGCCCATTGAAGATGGATGCATCGAGCAGCAGTACGTCAGGATTCGTTATTAATTTATTTGCAAGGTCGGCCGCTTCAGACGCCTGCATGGAAACGCGGAATCGCGCATCGGCAGCGAGCAGGTTGTACCAGGCTTGCAGGCGAGGAATACCGCCTGCAAGAAGTACCGTAATCGTGTCAAGGGTCGCGCCATTCGAGGGGTTTCCCCAGAGAGCTTGATTCATGCTAGCCTCCGAAAGCCCAGGTGGGAGTGGGCGCAAGGGTTGGTGTCGGGGACGGGGTGGGCGTCAAGGTCGCGCCTGGTGTCCGCATAAGATTCGGGATATACAGGCCGGATGTTTGCGGGAAGTTCGGCTCTTTGGGTTCGAGCATCAGCCCAAAGGAAACGCCATTGGCCGAGAGCGCAGGAATCAGGTCTATCAAATAAACCGGCTGGCTTTCAATCCCGGCGTTTTCTTCGGAGAAATCAAATGAAATGATTTGTCGATTTGTTGGCACGGCCAGCACAATCAGTCCCTTTAGCCCGCTCGCGCCACCAGTCCCACCGGTGGACGTATCCCCAGCGGCGAAACTCATTCCGCCGCTGGCTTCAGCGGTTGGTTGAACAGGCGCTTGCGCCTGCTGGAATGCCGGGTCTACCCACAGCACGCGCAGACCTCCGGTGATGTACTTCGAATAAACAGCCTGGCCGCTCGTCAAAACAGCCGTCAAGCCAACGTGGTCGCCAGGCATCAGCATTCCAGCGATGCCGGTGGCCGCAGAAACCTGAATGGCAATCGCGCGCTCGTTGGACGCCAATTCAATCACCTGCCCGCCAATCATGGAGAGCAAAATCGGATCACCCTGGGCGCGAGAAACGCGCAGGGGCTGGCCGACAATCTGCGCCGGGTCATCTGCGGCGCCCTCGGGCGCTAGGCTCGCGGGCATCGCTTTGACCAGTACGTCGGCAGAAACAATTACCTGGTTGGCAGGAATCTCGTGCGCGGCGGAAACAACGTTTACCGTTTTTTCCGGCATGTTCATTATCAGGGCGACAACGAACACTAGGGCGGCGAGAATGATGGGGATAACTTTCTTCATGGGTAGAACTCCTTACGGTGTTTGTCTTATTTTTCTGATTTGACGGCAAGCCAAGCCGCTGCACGGCTGAGTGGCGTGATGCCATTCTCGATTAGGTGATAATTTCCGTCTGGCGTCCGCTCAACAATCGCCATCAGGATTTCAGATTCAGTATCTATTGGGCGGAACTGCCGGGAAAGAGCAGCCTGAATATCTGTCAGGAACTGCCGGTCTTCGTCGTCTGCTGTCATGGAAGCCTCGTTGAAATTATTTTGGGTGTTGGGGTAGCCCACCAGCCTGCGGTAACGGTGGGCGAGGAAGTGAGTACAACGATTTGCACCGTTGTTGGCTGTGGGTCAGCCGAGATGGACAGGCCGCCTGCTGCCAGAAAAGATGCCAGCAGGAGTATCGCTACCAGGGAAGATAACCAGAGTAAGAGTATTGGTTTTTTCATTACGTTACTCGCGGGTTGAACCGAGTTTGGCTTCGATTTCGCGGTCACTGGGTTCTGGCGCAATGACCGCCATCGGACGAAACAGGAACGGCTGCCCCATCTCGCGCTCCATCGAATACGAGAAGCGGCCAATGAACATACCGATTTGCATATCCGTCATAAACCGCCGCCAGGGTTCGTCTACGAAGCCTTTTTCGGAACGGGCGATAGCCGCCAGAACAATGTCTTTATCCTTCGGGCTTTTTAGCATCCCGATAACGACATTGTTGCAAGACGAAACGATGTCGGGCGGAATCAGACTGGGCGCCTGGGTAATAACGTGCATCCGCGCCAGGTATTTGCGGGCGTCACGAAACATATCGCCAAAACGCTGCGAGAGCGAAACGCCGCCGCTATCATCGTCCCCGCCCCCACCGTCCACCCCACCGAAGATTTTGTTTGCCTCCTCAAAAAAAATTTGCAAGATAGGTTCTCCGGTATTGACCTCATGCACGCGCCGGGCAACCATATCGGTATAAAGATGCCAGCCTGTCCATCCCAGCAGGAAGGCTTTGCCGAAGTCGTCCAGGAAAGAACCGCCTTCGATAATTGCCACGCCCCAGGGCTTTGCCAGGTCTTCCATCGGGACGCAATCTGCGCCAGCGGCGAACATGGAAGCCGCCGCGCCTTGCACCAGGCCATTCATGCGATAGATGATGCCTTCCAGCACGCCGTTCAGCATCGTGTCACGGGGATTGACCCGCGATAACTTATCTTCCACCTCTCGGTAGAGCGTCATCAGGTCGGTTACGCGCGAGCGGTAGACAGCCAATTTTTGCAACTGGATAATGTCAAGATTGGCAAGCGGCGTGCCTGCCAACTCATTGGTGATGTCCACCTCGTCCGGTTGCACTTTTCCCCAGATGGGGTCAGTCCGCACCTCGCGGTCATCCACCAGCACGCCTGCCTTAATGTAGACCGTCCGCAGAGCGTCGAGCAGTTCCTGTTTCTGCCGCTTGACGCCCAGGTGCGCCACCGAACCGAAGATGTCCGCGAATGCCCGCCACTGGGTTTCTGGGTTGATGTTGCGTCCAATCTGGATGGGATTCCAGCGCAGGCTGCGCGGCGCAGACGGCCACAGTTGGCGAATGTCCACATGCCCTTCCAGGCCAGGCGCATTGAGCAACGAGCGCCAACCCGCGCCAAAATCCAGCACCACCGTCCGCAAGTGCCACTTTGTAGTCGTCTCGTAGGCCATGCGCATCGCTGCAACTGATTTACCGAAGCCGGTATCAGCCGCGAACATCGTATGAAACAACCTGGCCTCGTCCAAACGCACTGGCGCAGATGTCAGGTCGCGCGTTAGCGGGCTGTATTGATGCCCAAGAATGACATCCCCTGGCATGGTTGGATAAAACGTCAATCCGCGCGGCGTGGGCGCAATCGTCACAACCGCCGTGGACTCTTCCACGATGCCGGGAGATGTATAAGCAGCGACCTGGCCTGCGGTCAGCAACGTGCCATAGGTCGTCCATAGATGCCGAGTGATGGCGTCATCTCCCGCATTGATTTCATCGTTAGGGTAGAACGCCAGGATGTTTTCGCGGTTGGCATCGGGAACGGGAACAGTGACAACCGGCGCGGGAACATTCGTTCCATGAAACGCCTGCGCCGCCAGGGTTTGCGCGGCCTGAACACCAGGCTCCTCAACCAGCAGGTTCACATCCGTCATAAAACCGCCTTCCTGGGCGGCCTGGTTTGCAACAGCCTCGAACTGACGCATCATTTCCGTCAGACGAATTGCTACATCGTCCTCGGTTTGCCATGAGCGCCCAATATTGACGCCAGGCGCGAGACCCGTGGAAAAGCCGCTGTTCCAGGACTGGCCCAACATGCGGCTGTCGGCATTCCCCGTACTCTGCCCCACCATATGCGATTGGCCGTCCGAGTGTGAGACGCTATCGGCTGTTCCCCACGCCTCCGAAATTCCGTTGGCGTGCGATTTGCTGGTGCTGGTAGACCATGTTTCGGACATGCCCGCAGAAACGGCGTGCGACTTGCCAGCCGAAATTCCGTCCGAACTGCCCGACCCGGACGAACTTGATTTTGCCACCGAGTCGGACTTACCGGACGACCACGACGAACCGCCGTTTGTGCCGTAGGAATGAACCTGGGTATAGCCGGTGGTCGTGTTGTAACTATTGCCATGACTTGTAGAATTGCCGTCAGATGCGCCGCTCTGAACGCCCTGCTGCACTCCGCCGCTATACGTTCCTGTCGTGCTGACGCCTGTTCCCAGCAGCCCAGCACTTGCGCCCGCAGAAACGGATGCACTCTCTGTCGCGCCGCTGGATTCCCCCTGGGATTCGCTGTGCGTTGCACCTGTTCCAAACGACTGCCCTACGGACGTGCCGTGAGAGACAATCGTACTGCCTGCCTGACTCCAGCCGCTAGAACCGCCAGCAGATGTGGATGTGCCATGCGAGACGGTTTTGCCGCTGGACGACATGCTGGAATCAGAATGGGACGTGCCGGAACTCACGCCGTCCGATGTACCGGTGGTCTTGCCGACACTGTGCGTTTGCCCTTCGCTAGTTCCCCACGACTCGGAAATACCCTTTGAATGGCTGTCAGTGTGAGATGTGCCGTCAGTCTGGGCAACGCCGTCCGATGTCGTTTGACCGTGCGAGTGGGTTGCTCCCTGACTACCAGAAACGCCCTGCCCAAGCGCAGCCATGATGGGAACGCCCAGGCTGAAGCCGATGGACTTCACCCCGCGCTGACGGCTGGCAAAGTTGCTGGTAAAACGTGCAATATCCATAAACGCGCGCGCCAGGTCGCCGCGTCTGACATGGTTGGCCGTGACCTGGAAAACAAAATCCTGACGGATTTTTGCCAACCCACGAAATAAAATTTCGTTCTGCTCTGTGGCAAGGTCATCTGACCCGTAATCTGGCAGGTCGCCCTCGCGCCCAAGACCCCGCTTCTGACTGCGCGGGTCTGGATAGCCCAGCAATGCCAGGGGACGCGCCCGATTGACGAAATCGAGGTACCAGCGCAGCCATTCCAGCCGAGGCGAATTGGTTTGACTTTGGCGAAAATTCGCCAAAGCCGCGCGTACAGCGGTTAGCCCGCTGACGGCTCTTTCTGCGGCTGCATCCATTGTTTCGGCGGTGGCAGCAGAACCATAGAGTTGCACGACGCCAATATGGTCGGGATGAAAAATGCCCATCGCGGTATAGATATAATCCACACGCGCGTCATAAATACCCTTCAACGCCGCCCATTGCAGGCCGAGCGTGTCGGTTTCGTTGTTCACATCGAAGGGGATGGATGTTAACTCGTGCAGCGCGACACAGCGAAAAAAATCCCCGGACTGAGTGGAGAGTTTAAACCAGGCAAATTGCAGATTGCCGTTGGAGATTTCGAGGCCATTATCCAGGACATGAATCATTGTTTGCCTCGTGAGCGATATTTGAAAATCATGTCTTCCGGCGACATGCCCGTGGGTGGATGCGCGAAAATTCCCTGAGCCAACAAAGCCAGGTAGCCCACCGGCAGCAGATAGAGCGCGACGCTGGTGATGGCGGCCAGGTATACCTGGCCGGAGTTCAATAGCGGGTCGGTCATGGATGGCAGCAGCGTCTTGTAAAGCGCCACCCCGAACCCTACCAGGGCGTACAGCGCCAGGCCGCGTACCATAGTCCAATAGGTTGCCTCGGGACTGAACTTGTCCAGATATGCGGCGGTTAGCCCGCTGGCCGCCATAACAATCAGCATCAGCGCCACCGGGAATGGTGCAAACACACCGGCGAACAGGGCTAACCCGCCCACGCCTAATAACCAGTTGCGCTGGGTAGGCGGGCTGAAATAGATGGCAACCACAAGCACGGCCACCAGCGCCAACGGAAGCAGGTTATCCACCAGCAACCAAAGCGCACCCAGCAAACCGTTCACCAACCAGTAGCCAAATAAGATAATAGGGTTCATGGCTGCACAAGGGTCGTATCGAGCAGCGAAACCGTCAGCGGCGTGGGTAGTGTCACTTCCCGACATTGAGCATCGCCCTGACAGACTTTGACGATAATGTCATACCTTCCGGGGTCGAGGGGCTTGAACCACTGACAATCCAATTCGGCCTGGGGCGTGCCAAAACCAATCTGCTGCACTCCCTGGCAGGCGCTGGATGGATGGTCAATCGCGGGCTGCTCCGAGAATTGTGGATAAGAGCCGTAGACATGCGCCCCGTAGTAGCGTTTTGACAATTCGTTTTCAATCCAGGCTGCCGATGCGGGCTGCAAGGAAATCTTGACGGTCATGGACGTAATCGGCTGTCTTGCGCCAGAGTTACAGGACACATCTACCCCGCCGGTGGCAAGGAAGCGCGAAAGCGTCACGCCCAGGGCGGAGCCATACGGAGGCTGCTCCTGACCCCAGGGCAGCGGATTTGGCGGGTCGCTGGTGAACGTCTCCCCGACGGATGGCGGGGCAAAAGTTGGTACACATCCCCCGTCGTCACTATCGTCAGAGCCTCCGCAGCAGGTCGCGCGCGACCCATTGGTATTTTCAAACGGCTTTTCACATAGGCGGCCCGATATGCTCGGACAACTGCCAACATACCAGTAGCCCTTTTTAAGTCGATTGGGGCTTCCGAGGACTTCGGTCACCTCGCAATCGCCGTTATTTTGGCAGCGTACAGGTACTTGGGTGGTGTCTTCTGCGCAGTAAGATGCGCCAGCTGGATTGTCTGCAGGATGGCAGCTAATAACAACGGTGAACCCCGCTGACGCGGCACAACATTTTGGATTTGTGGCAGTGCCGCCGCACCACTGGTCTCGCGGCTCGTTACATTGTCCCGCCGCGCAAAGCGCCTGCGGATACAGCGCCATACCAACGGCAACCAACGCGCCCAGCAGAAAAATATGCGGCAGTTTACGGCGAATAAACTGCCAGTCAATCGGCGACAGTTTGAAACTGAGTATCTTGTCGAGCAGGAAGGAGAATAGTTTTGTTTTCATCAGAGCCTCACGGTAAGACAACTTTGTCAAATCCTGGGAGTGTATTTTCGGGAGTGGCTGCGCTCCATGTCCAGGCCAGCGCAAACCCATCAGGAATGGGTTGATTCACGCCCAGCATTTGCTGGTAAAGAAATTCATCCAGGTTGTATTGCTGCGTCATGTACGCGCCTACTTCGCATTGCAAAGGCGGCAGACCGCACCTATTCCATTCAATGCCGTTTTCGGTCACGATGTCCCCGTACAGTTCTGGATACAGCCTGCGGCCTCGCGCAAGGATGTCGTGAGCCTCGAGATAATCAAGATAGGCTTCCCGATTCCCTTCGCCATCGTAGCCAGAGTAGGACGGCATATATGTATCGCCTTTCAGAACGCCAACAACCAGCGGGTAGGCCGCAACGCTGGTGTTGCGCTCATAGACCATAAGCAAATCCAGCGCGTACTCCTGGCCGTTGATGGTTATGTTCGCCGTGTAAAAGTCGCCCGAAGAGATGACTTTTACATTCAACACACCATCGAAGGCCACGTCCGGTTTTTGCACTTCAGCCAAGACGACCTGTTTGATGTCCTGGCTGACAGCAGGATAACCTTTGACGGGGACGGTTGGAAAGGGAATTAACGTTGGCGTAGTCGCGGGCGTTGCCGCGCAGGAGACCAAAAAGAGGGAAAACAGCATGGACACAAATCGTTTCATCGCACGTCCTTTGAAAATTAAGAAATAAAAAACACCCAGCCCCGGAAGGCTGGGTGTTGCATAGGTCAGCACAGAATGGGGATGGGTGTACGTCTACCCCTATTCTATCAAACTTTAGGTGAAACTCATGGCAGAATTGCCCAAACCCGCATGATGCTGTCTGACCCGTATGTTACGAGCAGGCGTCCATCGGGGCTGACGCTCACCTGGACACTGTAATAGTCAGGCGCTGCGGGGAATTTGTAAATCACTTCGCCGGTCTGATTATCAGTAACAATTACATCGGTGCTAAAACGCAGCGTATAAAACGAAACGGCGTCCGAAAGAGCCATAGAAAAAGGCGGCGCGTCCGAGTTCGGAGCGTTTTTGTCGCTAAAAGTCTGCTCGCTAAACGTTTCAAAATCAAAACGTTTCGTTACGCCACGCCAGGGACGAATGAGAAGATAGTCTTCGCCGCGCACAATCCAGTAATAGTCTTGGGCGTGTTTGTACTTTCTGCCATCCAGCCCGATAATAGCCAGCCATTGGGTGCGGTTGGAGACGTAGACCGCCAGCAGATAGCCCTTGTATATTTCGGCAGAAATCAGGCCTCTCGTTGAAAGCGAATACAGGACGGCCCCGGATGTATCCGTCACGGACGCCCGCTCATTTCCGGTGGAAACAAGCGGATACTGCTTGCCGTCTTCGTTAAAGACAACCAAAGACGGCAGCTTAGCGCAAACATTGTTCTGGCAGGTTATGGATACCATGCCGTGGCTATCGTCGTCCCATACCCAACCCGCATAGCGGACATCACCGGAGTTGGAAACGCGGAAATCAGCGTCCCAAGTAATCCAGGGGTGATATTGCTGAACCAGCGGCGCAACAAACGTTTTGACCTGTGTGCCGTCTGTCCAGGTCAGGGCGCCCTCGGGCGCGGCATCGCCTTTGGCAACCACCTCGCCGCTGGCAATGTCATAGACCCGCGCGGCTGTGTCCACGGCCACAAGGACGCGCTTGCCGTCCGGGGAAAACGAGACGGCGGGCAGGCCATATTTTTCAATCTTTTCAAGGCTCCATCCGTCAAAGGAGCGGATGAGTTTGCGAGCATCCACCTGGTAGAGTTCCACGCGGTTCTGGTGTACCAGGGCGGCCAGGACGCCGTCTGGCGAAAAAACCAGGTCACACCTGTTTTCGGAACTGTGGCACCAGGGCAAATTCATTTTGGGCAAGTGCGCCCACGAGCCGCGCCCGATTTCGGCCATCGCATACAGATAGACGGAGCCGTCAAAAAACACAGATAGAAAGCGCCCATCGGGGGTGAAGAAACTGCCCTCCCCGCGCACCTGCTCCAGCACGATTCCGTCCATGTCATAGACAAAGACTGCTCGGTCATCCACTCTTCCCGTATCAGAGAACACAGCCAGAAATCTACCGTCCACCGAAAGAGCAATGCGCTGGAGGCCGAAACTGCCCCACCTCACCCCGCTAAGGGTAAAGGTTTTGCGAACTTCGCCTGCGCGATTGAGAATAGTCAGGGTATCGCCAAGTTTCGTCAGGATGGTCTGACCATTCGGGGTGATGTCGAAGTCCGACGCAAATTCCGCCGGAATGTAGCCGGTCTTGACCTGACTGGCCGCATCGTAAAAGGTGATTCCGAAGCCGTCGCTGACCGCAATGGATTTTCCGAAGTCGGTCAGCCGCTCGGCATGGTTCCAGACGGGATGACCCCAACGCGCCACCTGCTGGAGACGGCTGGCATTCGCTGGCGTGATAACCTGATAAGCCAGGTCTGGAACGGGCGTACCGAGGCCAACCGGCAGAATCAGCGGCGCAGTCGTTGGGCTGGGCGTAGCGCTGGAAGTTATCGTAGCCGTAGGCGCATTGGTTGCGCTGGGAATTGCACTGGGAACGGAAACAGCAGGCGCGTTGGTTGCGCTTTGTTGAACCTGCGAAGCGCAGGCAGTCAAAAAGATGATGGTGATGAGAAGTAGTTTTTTCATGGTTGTCATAACGAGTTCTTTGGCTTCTTTTGCCACTTCTGCTTGTTCTTCTGGCGCCAGAGAATAAAACCATTCCAACCGCTCTTTATCGGTTTTGAAAACAAGTGCTTCTTTTATGCGGCTCATGTTTTTTTGCTCCTCGCTGACTATAAGTCAGAAAGCCAACGGACTTGCATTAAACCCCTGCGGATTAATAAGGCCAAGCGCGTCGCCTGCGCGTTGCTTTTTTATCTCATCGTAGGTGTGCCACGTGTCCCATTCGATAAGTTCACGGATGCCGCCTGACGCGCTTCCGTTGGGGGACACACCGCGCAGATACTCCCATTCCAAATCCGAGAGATAAACCGTGCGCTTTCGCCCGTTGACTTTGGGAGGGCGACCAGCGCCCTCCCGTGAACCACCGTGCTTAGAAGGTGTAGTGTTCTTTTGCATATTCTATAGCCTGTTCGATTTCGTCTTTGCTCAGACCCTGCTCGCGGGCTTCAAAATCAATTTCGTTCTCAAGTTCCTCGACCGTTCCGAGGGTCAAGCGCCCGTTCTCGACAACTTTCCAAAGGACTTTTGCAAACTTGGCGTACTTGGTTTCGCTTTCCATTTCAATCTCCTTATTTTTGGTGGTGATTGTGTACATCACAATCTTATACTTGATATTATACGGATATATTCAAATGTGTCAAGGGTTTTAGACCACCAATTTCAAAGAGATTAGGGGGAAAACAGGGATTGAGCAAAAACCATTTTCGCCCCGCTCGCAGATAGATACCCCCTTGTCATTGATACATTGACGAGCGAACTACCACGTTTCAGCCCAGAACTCTCCCCCATCCCGCAGAAAGGACAGGTCAGTAGCGCGGCCATGCGTGCCTGCCTTCTTAAGACGGGCAACCAGCGGCAACCGGCTCCCGCGCTTCGGCAACACCAGGTTGATTTGCTCCATCCATTTCCACTTTTCCGGCTTGACGCGGCTGCGCGTCTCGCATTCGACGTAGCGGCTCAAACCGTTTTCGTCCGTCAATCTCATGTCAGGCCGGAATCGCTGTCCCGGCTCAAACGGCGCAATCTCCACCCGCCAGTTTCGTTTGCGGGCAAAGTAGGCCGTCAGGAGTATCAGCGCGGCATGTCGGTCTTGCCTGGCCGCATCGTGCAGCCGAAAAAGCCGCTCGAAGTCGCTCTCCACCGGCTGAACCCTACATTCCTTGACAAACGCGCGACCAGCCTCCGACAACCAGAACGCCCGCAGGGATATGGCTGAACCAGGCACGGGCAGGCTCTGGCTGCGCAAAAGCCCGGCATCCTCAGCGGATGCGGAAAAGCGCCTGATTATCCTGGGCGGTGCCATTGCTGCAAAATCCAGCGACAAACTACGGCCAGTCAGCCCAACCGATTCGAGGAAAACAACTACCCGCTCACGATAATCAGACCGAAGAAAATCGAGGGCGGAATGCACTTTTTCCAGCGGAAATTCATCTCCCATGCGTACCATCCTTCTGTGCTTAAAACGGGTATCTGTCCGTGCCGCCCCGGGCAAACATCTGTCCTACTAGCCTGGCGTATCTGTCCGATGCGCCAGGTAACTCAATCTGAACAACTGTCCGTCTGCCAGATGCACTCTCGTCCTATCCGGCCAGCCCCGTTATACCGTTTTTGTTTTTCCCATTTTTGCTTCTCGCGCCGCTGGGGTTTAACCGGCTTTCTTTTCACGGTTCGACCCTGCGGAGTTCCTCGTCCATCATGATTTTGAGCGTTCCTGCCAGATACGCCTCGATGGAAACGATGTCATCCGTCTCGTCCTCCTCGCGGAGAAAGACCGGCAGGCGAAACGGCTCGACGTGCAAGATGAGTCTATCCGCCTCATAGCCTGGGTTGCGGGGTTGCGCGAGATAGGTAATGGCCGAGATGGACACTTCCAATAATTCCTTCGCGTACTTTTCCCAACTGGACAAATCCAGCGAGATGTCGTCCTGCGTTGTGGACAGCGCCACAACCGGAAACGCCAGGTTGGAATCTAGGACGACGTACCCAGGCTGCCTGCCTGCTGGAAGAATAAAATCCTTGACCCTGCGGTGCAGCGCCCGCTCCGTCATCCAGTCCACGACGCAGCGCGGTGCGGCAGTAACCGCAACCTGAACCAAAATTGCGCGATGCTCTCTGCACCGCAGGAAAACCGTCACGTTACTCCTCCAATCTTTCAGCGGCGCGCGCCAAATCTCGTGCGCCAGGGGTGACATAAATGCGAGTTGTGTTCAGGCTGGAATGACCGAGTATGGCAGCCACCTCAACCATTGACGCGCCTGCGTCCACTAAAGTTTTTGCGAAGGTATGCCGCAGCGTATGGGGATGAATGTCCACCCCCGCGCGGCGTCCGATTTCCTGGACGCGACGCTGCAAACCGGATGGGGTAATCCCGGCGAAAAGCCGGGAAGATGTGTCCGTATTTGACAGCCATCGGTGTAGAACCTCGCGGGCGTTTGCGTTGAGCGGCACATCGCGGGTTTTGTTTCCCTTCCCATCGGCGACGCGGATAAAGCCGGAGCGGTCAGCCAGGTGACAATCGGCAGTATTGAGCGCACAAATTTCAGAAACGCGCAGCCCCGTATTGAGCAGCGTCACAACCGCAGCCAGGTCGCGCAGCGCCAGGCGTTTGCGCTCTGGCGTGTTGGCTGCGGCTACGCCCGCTTCCGCCTCGCGGACAACCTGCCACCTCTCCGGCTTGGACAACCAGCGCGGAGCCAGAGCGACCTTGCCAGGGATTCGCACCCGCGCTGCTGGGTCGTCCGTGATAAATCCGGCATCCTGCGCCCAGCGAGCATAGGCGCGGAGCGCCATGATGTGACGGCGAATGGTGGTCACAGCGCGATTTTGCCCCTGCATCCAGGCGCGGTACTCGCGCACATCTGATGGCGTCAATAGCGTGGGCGACAGATCAGAACCGTTTGACTGCTTGAACCAGCGGGCGAACATGCGCAAGTCCGCCAGATACCCACGAATGGTTGTCTGGCTTCGCTCTTCGCCCACCAGCCAGGCCTCGAAAGCCGTAAACATCAGCGGCCTCCATTCTGAACATTGATGCTGATGGCAACCGTCTCACTCTCATTGCCAGCCGCATCTACGGCGCGAACAAGCACCTCGCACCAGCCATTGGGCATGCGCCGTGTATCCAGGGCATACTCGAAATAAAACACGCCCGGCAGCGAATCGAAGATTACATCGTGCATCTCCCACGTCACGCCCCCATCGGCGGACAAAAAGACCGCGCCGAGGCCGATGGTATCGCTGGCAGCGCCCGACAGGATGATTTTGCCAGAGACCGGCGTCGAGACCGCATCAAAGCGCACTTCGGGGAGAGTCGTGTCGACTCGAATTCTTTGCGTGAATGCGTTTTTGTCCTGGCGATTAACTCGCCAGTCCAGGCGGTGAAAACCATCCTGGGCAACGATGTAACGCGCGACTCCATTGGCTACCTGGACGGTCTCCCACGCGCCGCCGTCCAGCCGCGCCTCGACAAAATCGGCTGGCGCATCGAGCTTCACCATTGCCTGCACCGGCGAAGCGTAAATCCCCTGCACATTGCCGTTATAAATAGACGCGGTGGCGGGCAACCCCACCAGGACGGGCGCGGCGGCGTTTGCCGCCGCCTTCACCTGATTGTACAAGCGCCAACTACCAGGCACAAGAGCCACCCCGACTGCATTGGCGGCCAGGCACAGAACCGCAAAAGCGCGAATGCCCTGGCTGGATACCTTCTTCATCATGCTTCACTCTCCGTCTCCGTTAGTAGAACTAAAACAATATTTTTGACGGGAATCCGTATGAACTCCCCAGAATCTGTTTTCGCGTTTCGCGGCTGATGTAGCCGCCGGTCACAAGCCTCAATCTCTGCGATTTTGCAGTACAACCGTCCGTTAAATTTTACGACACTTCCGATTTTCACGTCGCCGAAGCGCACAAGCACGCCTTTCGCCTCCGGCTGCTCTTCGCGCCACATAAAGCGCGTGAGTAATTCCTGCTGGATTTCAGTAGTCCGCCCAAGCGCCGCCTCGCTAGAGCGCATCGCGGCAGTATGGGCGGACTCGCCCGGCTGATGGCGTTTCGCCACCACCTGCTTGCCAGCCAGGTATTTGCGCTGCCGCTCCAGTTCGGTAATCAGCCTCATTTTTCTCATTCTCATTTTGGCTCCACGAAGGTGAAAAATTCCGCATCGAAATTGACGGGAACAACTCCGGTGCGCCCGCCGCGATTTTTGGCGAACTTGACGGCAGACAGCGTTGATTCTGGATTCTGACGCCACAGGAAGGCGACCACATCGGCATCATTTTCAATTGCGCCGCTCTCGCGCAGGTCAGACAACTGCGGCTCCCGATTTTCGCGCTGTTCCACCGCGCGGTTAAGTTGCGCCGCAACGATGACCGGAATGCGAAGTTCCCCGGCCAGTATTTTCAACTCGCGCGAAAGCGCGGAAACTTCCTCCTGGCGATTGGCGGCGCGGCTGTCGCCGCTCATCAATTGCAGATAGTCTACTACGAGCATATCCAACCCACTTATTTGCTGCATTCGGTAGGCTTTGGCACGCAGCCGCGCCGGAGAAAGCCCAGGCGTGTATTCCAGGCGCATCGCTGCGCTCTGAGTCTCAACCAGCGCAGTTTGCATGGCTGCCCAGGCCTCCTCGCTGACAATCTTCCCGTCCGTTATCAGGTTGGCGTTCAGCCTGGTTCGAGCCGCCATGATGCGCGAGACGATTTCGAGCTGCTCCATTTCGAGCGAGAAAAATCCGACTTTCACCTTGCTACGGGCGGCGTAGTAAGCGGCGTTTGCCAGCCAGGTGGATTTTCCGTCGCCTGGACGCCCTGCAATGACGTACAGTTTACCGGGCGCAAATCCTCCGCCCAGGTACTCATTGATGAGTGTCCATTCGGTTGCAACACGCCTCGACGGTGATACGCCGTTCAGATAGCGCAAGCGGGCTGCCTCGTAGATTTCATCCACGAGCTGGCCGATGGTTTTCGAGTCGTCCGCCGAGCCATTCATTTCGGCGGCGCGGATGGCTTTCAGCGCATCATCCGTAATTGCGGATGCGTCCAGGTCGTAGTCGTGGGCAGACGTGGCGATTTTGTTGGCAATTGCCAGCAGGCGGCGGCGCTTCGCCCGCTCGTGGACGATTTCGGCATAGTTTTCCGCGTGCAGGCTGGACGGCACCCGGTTGAGCAGCGAGGTCAGGAAAGCCGGGCCCCCAACTTCATCAAGCCGCCCTTTTTCGGCCAGTTTCTCGCAGACGGTTAGCTGGTCAATCGGCTGATGATTCTCAATCAGGCTTAAACACGCCTGCCAGACAAAGCGCAGTCGGACGATATAAAACTCCTCTGGCTTCAGGTCGCGCAGTTCGAGCATGACTTCGGGATTAATCAGCGCCGCGCCAACGACGGCTTCTTCGGCTTCGCGGCTGTGAGGCGGCTGAACAAATGTGTTTTCTTCGAGCATTTCGGATATCATGATTTTTCTCCTAGCAAAATGCAGGTTGGCGTTGTTGCGAGGCAGCAGCGGCGGCAGCCGCCCGAATACGGGTGAGGCCCTCGTCAATCAGTGCAACGATTTTGGGGTCAGGCGCTTCGTTGGCGGCTGCGGGGGCAGGACTGATATATACCGGCGCGGGGGCGTGATATTTTTCGGGGATGGCTTGCTGTTCCCCGCCCAGGGCAAGGAACAGCCGCAACTGCCGTTCTCGCGTCAGGCGTTGAAACAATTTCTCGGAGACGGGATAGCCTGCCAGGGATTGCGCCAGAAGGTCGAGCGCCTCCGCGCGAGGCCTGGCGAAGAAGGCGCTAACCATACCGCCTTCGCCCTGGGGATAATCCAGCGACGTAACGATGGCGGCTGCAATCGGGTCTTTCAGGCCGTCTTTTTGCATGGCTGTTCCCAACCAGGAAGCGAAGGCCGCGCCGGTAATTCCGGCGGCCTGCATCTCGGTCAGCTTCTTGCGGCTGATGTGATTCAGGCTGGCAAGTTCAAGCAGGGAAAATTCGTCTGGGTTTTGTTTTTTCTCTTCAACCGCCACCGCCATTTTTTGTTTTTTTTGCGTATTGGTGGTGGTGGTTAATGATTCTGGTTTAACCAATGGTATTGTTGTCTCATTTTGGGAAATGGGTGTCTCATTTTGGGAAATGCCCCTGTTTTTTCCCATTTCCCATTTTGAGAAATGGGATTTTTCGCCAGGGCATTTCCCATTTTGAGAAATGGGTGTCTCATTTTGGGAAATGGGTTTTGCGGCTTCACGGCGCTGAATTTCACTTTCGATGGCAGCCACGTCCAGGTGAACGCTCTGCAATTTTGAGATGCCTTGCGGGTCAAGCGCGTACCAGTGGGTGCGGTCTTGCGCCCATTGGTTGAAGTTGGCAATCCGAATCAGCCCCTTCTGTTGCAGCGATTTGATTGCCCTGTTGATGGTTTCCCTTCCCCACCAGGGGAAGTATTTCGCCAGGTCGTTCAGGCTCTGATATGTCCAGAGCAGCCCATCGCGCGGGGCGGTGTTGCTGAGGCTGATGAGCGTTTCCAGTTGCAGCAGGACGACGCTCTCGTTGAAGCCAATTTCGATGGCGAGGGCGGTGCTGATGCGCAGCGGGTACGGGTCATTCGCTACGAACAGTTGTGGGCGGGGGGTAAAGGGTTGTGCGGTCATGGGTTCATCCTTTCGGGTAAAAAAACAGGAAAAAGAAAATGGTCAGGCTGGACTGAACGTCCATGCCCCCTACGGACGAGGCGCTTTGCGCCCGACCACGGGGGGCTTGGACGGCAGGCCGTCACTTGGCTTGCCGGAAGGCGAGCTGGGTGACGAAGCCGGTAGGCTGAGTGCACCGGTTTGTCCCCACGTCCAATGCTTAATCTGTTGGGCTGGGGAAAAAAGGGCGCTCCTTGCTATCTTAGAAATCAGCTCGCGGTCTATCGGAGAAATTTTTTCCCATGCCATAGCAACATCCCGGATTTTTTCATCTGAGAGCAGGCGCAGCAGCGGCGCGTCTGGCACAGACAGGATGGTCAGCCAGGAAACAATCACCATCCCATCTTGCAACTCTCCCTCCAGCGCCACAAACGGCCTGCCATCCATGTCGGAAATCCGCAGCGTTTGGTCTGCCGACAGAAGCGTGCCGCCATGAATTTTCTTCAGCATTTCAATCATCGCCAGTGCTGGCGCACCGGCGATGACAACCTTGTGCATTTCCGGCGATGCAATCAGCGTTGCGCGAATGACCGTTGTGCGCAGGTTGCGTTCCGTGTCCAGAACGGTCTCGCCGATGTTTACCACGTCTAAATATCCTTGCAGAACTACCCTATTTGTGTATTTCATTTGCTCTCCGGTGGTTTTTCTGAACGCCAGGATGATAGCTCTCCGTGTCATCCTGGGGCATTCCAGCGAGACCCATATAAACTATCGCGCTGGATTAAACGGGCGGCTTGTAGGCCGTCCTGACGGCTCTATGTAAGCGGTATAGTAAGCGGTATAGTAAGCGGGCTGTAAGCGGGCTGTAAGCGGGCTGTAAGCGTCACCGCTAACGCTGTTTTTTACCCTAAAAAAAATGATGATTTTTCCGAGAAAACCCGCGCATTCATGACTCATTTTCCCAGCCGGAGCCTGCCCGAAGTATGATTTTTGGCTGGACTTTCAGCCGGAATTTTCCGCTCCTGTACTCTGCCAGCGAGGTCAGCAGCAGGGCAAGCGCGGTTTCCCCAACCGGCAGACAGACGGTGCTTGCCAACGTTTTGACGGCGGCAGCGGTCGCGCGTTTGATGCGGAAAGCCAAGATTACGCGAGGGGTGGTGTTCTTTGGTTTTTTCACAGGGATGGGAATGTCGGGCGGCGTGGCTGTCCAGGTCTCCTCGGCAACCAGTGTCTGACCAGTACGGCTGTTTGGTGATGCGGTAGTGGGCAGGATGGCCGGGTTGGTTTTGTACTGTTCCAGGGCGCGACAGAAGAAGACATCCGCGACTTCATCCTGGGTTGTCCAGTCCCCGGTGGCCCGGGCAATGGCCGCCAGGTTCTCGCGCAGGTTGTAAGCCGCTTCGCGCAGGGCAGGGGGGATGCGGTAGGATGTAGCAGGGTTGTTTGCTTCCCATTTGCGCGGGCGCGCGCGGGACGCCGGAATCAAGTCCTCCACGTTTCCGGGGGCGGCGGTGGCAAGCGGGTCTCGACGGGTCATAGTTTCACTCCTTTGATGGTTGCCAACCAGTCAGCGGCGACCGGGGATTCTGGGGCGTATTCCCAGATGGTTTTTCCTTCGGCGGCGCATTCGCGCAAGACGGTGGCGCGGCGGATGGGGGGCAGGGTGTTGTGGGGGAAATGTTCCGTCATGTGATTGAGCGCTACTGCGCTTTCCTTCGTGTGGTCGTAGAAGGTTGGGATGATGGCGAGTTTCCCCTTCCAGCCGCGATTGACCAGGCGGGATAGCGTGGAGAAAGTTTGCGAGAAACCATCGAGCGCCATGTACTCGGTAGAGGTCGGAGCCAGTACCAGGTCGGCGGCGAAAATCGCCCGTTCTTGCAGGCCTCCGACGGATGGACTTGTGTCAAACACAATCACGTCGTAGGCCGATGCTAGTGGTTTGACCGCTTGCAGGATGGCGTCCAAAGGAAAGTTCTCCGGGTCGCTCTGCATCAGAGTCTGGGCAACCCCGGTTCTCTTGTTGCCGGGGATGATGTCCAGGCGCTCGCGCGCGGGGCGCACCAGCGGGGCAGGGGGCAGAAAGGTCAGAAACCCATAGGCGCAGGGTTCCTGCTCCAGCCCGAGGGCGATGGCCGATTGGCCTTGCGGGTCGAGGTCAATCAGCAGCACGCGCCTTCCATCCTGGGCGAAGCGATGCCCCAGGGTGACGGCTGTGGTGGTTTTGCCCACCCCGCCTTTTTGATTGGTTACGGTGATGATTTTCATGTTTCCTTTCACTTCACTCGCACAGGTATTGGACGTTCACCCAGCCAGCCAATTCGCCTGCGGCGACTTTCGCCCAGGCCGAGCCATCGCGCTCAATCATTTCGCCGGTAGGGACGACTATCGTGTCTGCGGACAGGACGGCTACGATGGTCGCGTTCACCCCGGCATTGGCACGAAGGTTCAGGTGTTCCGCGCAAACGGTACGCGCGGTGGGTACAGTGGGGGAGGCTGTTTGGCTGGGAGCAGTAGTCGCCGCAGGCGTAAAGTTATTGCGACCCCGCATTTGGGCGCTCTGCGATGTGCAGGCCAGCGCAGCCAGAACCAGGGCAATCAGTGAGATGTAGATTTTCTTCATAGGGCAAGCGTTGTCCTTCCCGACTCTTCTTCTCCGAAGGCTGCGCCTGGCAGTATCACCAGGGCGTTTCCGGTTTCATCATTATTTTTGTACCTTGCGCCAACTGCCGCGAGCGCGGCGAGCAAGACCATTACTGACATTTTCCGCTCCAGGTCGTGTGCGTGGCCGCCTCGCCGGGCGGGAGCCTGCGCCTTCAGGATGTCAGCCACGATGGGCTGGGCGTCATTCAGGCGCAGGCCAGGGGCGGCCAGTTGGCTCAAATAGGGTTTGCGCTCTCTTCTTCAGCGCCGATGGGGTCTTCTATGTCATCTGGGGAAAGATGGCGGCGCTGAAGAGGTTGTGCGCGAGTGGCAGACGCGGGAAGATTGCTGCGCAGGGTCGATCCCATGCTGGCCGTTGCACGGCGGATGGCGTCCTCGACACGTTCCGGGTTCAGCCCCAGTTCGTGAGCATCATCGCCGGAGAGATAGAGTTTTAGGCTGGCGCTGTAGGCTTGTTGGGTGAGGTCTGGCAGGTCGGTCAGGATGTTGCCGAGCAGGTTGTCCACGTCGGCGGCAGAAACGTAGTCACCATACTTCTCGATGATTTCTTTGCGGGCGCGAGCAACCGCCGAGACGGTGGCCGCGGTTGGGGCGATGGCGAGATTCGCCATCACGCCCGAAACCAACCCAGCCTGGCGCACCAGGCCATCCGCAGCAACCCTCGCCCGGCTTTCTGTATGACCCTGGGCGCGGATGGAATTCTCGCGCTCTTGCAATATTGCGTTGTCCTCGGCGTCCGCGAGAATCTGGTCGTCGAATTCCCTGAACAAAAACGCGCACAGGACATGCCCGACGATGGCGATGGCATACGCCACGCCAACCACCAAGACCATCAACTCGTACCCAGAGAAGCCGGGTACGAGTTCTTGTTCGCCCAGCGCCGTGCCGATGTAGTCACTGACGCCAATGGCGAGCGACGCCAAGAACGAGGTCACCATCCCGATAGCGGCGACATCTCGCTGAGTCTTGTTCGCCGTTTTTTCGTAGCGGCTGCGCCGCCAGACGATGAAGCCTCCTTCGGTCAGAGACAGGGTGAATATGGCGATGCCAACCGCAAAGACGAAATCCATGCTGCGGTTAACAAACAGCATCGCGGAAACCACGCGCAGGGCAGCCAGGACGAGGATGCTGTTGAGCAGCAATTCCGTCCAAACGAATTTGTCAGGGGAGATACCCCCCGACTTTTTTGGGGCAAACAGGCTGACTGCTCGGTCAAGAAGCCCAGGTTGTATGATGTTCATGCGATACCTCCGATTGTCGAGATCCGCACCCACTTGCTCTGGGAGCGGAGAACGAATTTCCCAGCGGCTAGACCGTCAAAAGCTCCCTGACCGTAGATGAGTTGAGGGCCTGGGAGCGTTCCCGAAAAAAACGCCCCGGATGGCATTTTCAGGTTTTTGACAGCCCTGCCTTGAATTGCCCGCAACTGGTTTGCCACCGGAAGGGTGGGGCGGGTCGAGAGCAAAACTGTAATCCCCGGAAGTCGGTCTCCTGCCAGGAGCGAGACGACATCCGGCCAGTCATCGGTTACGCCGTCCAGGATGAGCAGCAACCGCTGGATGTTTTTCTTGCCTGGATACCACGCTTGGAGCGCGGTAATCAGGCTGGGCAGTTGGGTCAGGGTGAACACCCCAGGGAAGTCTGCCCATTCGCGCGGGGCGCTGGCGACAATGACCGTGCCGAGTCCGCTGGTTGTCCGGGTCGCGCTGTACGCGGCCAGGCGTAATAGGGCTGTGTTGTCCGCAGGGGCGTCTCCGAGGACAACCAGCGGCTTGTCTCCGAGCGCCCAGAATGCGGGACTGCGGTCATCGAGCAGGCCGAGCAGGACGCAATTTTCCGGCAGTTGGGAAAAACGTCTGGAGACATCCTGCCAGACGCCTTGTTCTTGTCCCCGGCGTGTGGCTGCCAGGGCGCAGTGGGTGAGTTGTTCAAGCATCTTTTCTCCAATCTTGATAAAATTGGAGGGTGGAGGGAAACCTCCGCTCTCCAATTTAGACGGACTGACGGTTTGGCTTCGTGGGCTGCCGTCAGTCTGTCGCATTTATGCAGACGATGATGCGCTCTCCCCAGGGGAGAACTTTGCCATCACAGGTTGCCTTGATTCCTGGGCGCAGAATAATCACGCCTTGCGGCCTAAGACCTTTGGGCAGGGGAGCGTTCAGGTCAATGGACGTGCATGCCAGCGTTTGTCCAGTGTATTGATTGGTCAGGTCTTTTACGCCATTCATTTAGAAAGTCTCCAGTTTTCCGGCGCGGAAGCGCATCCGCCTTCCGCTCACCTGGTTACAAAAGACGATGCCATCCGGCCAGGTATTATTTTCCGCGCTGGCGTCCAGGTCAATCTGGGCGAAGAAACGCCCCTGAAAATCTCTTCCAGTGGGGTCACGAATGACCTGCCAGCACTTCCAGCGAGTGAGTGGCCGTTCTGGTGCTGGCAGGTCTCCGGTTAGAAACCGGCCAAAAATGTTCATCTGGCTCTTGCTCCTTTCTTCAGCATGACGAACAGCGCCAAACCGAGGAAGGCGACTGTGACTATCACGGCGTAGTCGGCTGTGGTCATCGTTTCCCCCATGCGGCGCGGACGCGCTCAACCTGGCTGAAGGCGACCTCGTAGCCGTACTTTTTGAGCGAGTCAATCAGGCGGACATAATCGCCCGCGATGCGCCGCTGGTCGCCGTTCATGTTTGCCAGGTTGATGTTGCGCATTTGGACGGCAGTGACGTTGAATTCGTCAATCAGAATGGCCTTTTGTTCCGCTGGGGTCAGTTTTGCCCAGCGGTCTGCGGCGGTCTGCGGCGTGCGAATAGCGTGTGCGTGTGCGTGAAGCATATGCGATACCTCCGTTGATGGTGTAAAATCAGAGGCAGGTTGTTGTGGCCTGTCATCTGTTTCATCCCACCCCCGTCTGGTCAGACGGGGGTGGGGAATTTAATGGCCGAAATTTTTGCTTTCCCCAGGTGGGGATGGGGTCGGATGGGAGTCGTAACATTCACCCAGGTCGTGAGCCGCCCACGTTTACCGGCTTGGAACGTGCCGGGCTGAAGTTGCGCCATGAGCGCCGTTTTTTTCCGGTCACTCCCTGTATTTGGCGGACATTGATAAGGTTCGGACTTTTGCAACAAAAAACACGCCCGCTGGCTGACAAAGTTTTGTCAGCGGTCAGAAAAGCGTGCTATTCGTTTATTAGATGTAGTTTACTACTCCACACATTTTTTGTCAATACACTAAATAGTGTGGATTTTGCAAACAAAAAAACGGCTGTTTGCCGTTTTTTTGTTTTGTCGAGTCGTAATTGTCAGGCCGTAAGCGACCTTGTTCTGGGTTTGTAGGGCAGGCCGTTATGCTCAAATAATCGGCGGCCTTGCTTCGTGTTCCTTTCGTGATAAATTTTCGCACAATAGGCGACATCGGCTGCGTCAATGAGAATCTTGTTGCCATCATTGCCAACGCGCTTGATTATCCCCGCTTTTGCCCACCGCGAAATTGTTTGTTGTGGAATGTTGTACTTCCGCGCCGCTTCGCTCATCCAGATTGGCATACCTATTAATTTTGCAAAGACCTGATACTCCGACAAATCTTCCTTGCGGATGGAGGGCTGAGGGGCTTGCTGCGCTTGCGCGGCGGCTTCGGATGAAGCTTGCTGCGCCTGGGCAGCGAATTCGGGGATAAAAATCTGGTCGTCAATCATAGCGGCCTTGATTTTACCACGTTCAACCAGGGCGCGAATCGAGGCCTCGTCCAGCCCATACTTGCGGGCGGCTTCGGGAAGGGGGATGAAAGCGGGAATTGTTAGCATGATTATCAAAATCGCGCCAGCACCAATGACGGCAAGGGCGTGATTGAGTTGCGGGGGCAGGACTCGAACCTGCGACCTCCGGGTTATGAGCCCGACGAGCTGCCACTGCTCTACCCCGCGACGGGTTTTTACAAGCGTGTTAGTTTACCACCCCCAGGGGGATGCGTCAAGGCTTGAGAATACTGGTGATTACCCACATCTCTATCGCGGGGCTAAAGCCGCCTGCTCAATTCGTGGAAGTCCTTCGGACTGGCGCAACGAGTCGGATTTATCCGACTTTCACGCTCTGAGGCAGGGCTTCCAGCCCGCCGAATCAGGCGATGCAAAGATGTGGGTAATCACCAGTCACCAGTTAAGAATAATCTCGCGGCTGTAAAGGTACGCCAACCCGGCAATGCGCTCATCGCTCTGCTTAATCACCAGCCGCGCAAGCGCCTGTTTCTCCGTCAGATGGTACGGCACCGTCGTCTCAAAAATCTGATAACCGGGCGTCGCCGCATCAAAATATAGCACCCGCGACCCCAAGACTATGCCGTTGATGTCAATTAACTCCAACACCACCGGGGTGTTATTCACCGGACGAATTTCGCCGCGCACTGTCACTACCCCGCCGGTGAACTCTTCGCCCCAATATGGTTCGCGCAATGCCACACGCTCAATCGGCTCGTACGCCGGGGTGAATTGATTTTCGCCCACCGAAAGCAACAGCACCGGCACTGAATTGAACGCCATCAGACGCCCATACTCGTCCTGCGTGCTAATTTGCAGCCGCCCGGCCTCCGCCGCGCCGGGAATTTCAAATGTCACTGCCCCTGAAACCCGCGTCGAACGCTCATTATCCGTGCGGAATGATTTTTGGTACAGTTCGCGCCCATCTTCGCCCAATAATTCCAGCCGGGTGATGCCGGTATATTCGGGCGCAACCCAGCCGATGACGCTGATGGGCGAAATCAGACGCGCCATTGGCCCGGGCGACTCGAAGCGAATCAGGGTATTGAAATAATTCAGCGTTGGCGTCAGGGTGATGGTAGGCGTCAGCGAAGGCTTGCGCGTGCGCGATGGCGTCTTCGTCCAGGTGGCGGTTTTACTTTTCGTAGGTGTAACGCTGGGAGTGCGCGTGATGCTGGGCGTATAAGTTTGCGCGATGAGCGGGCGCATCGTTTCGATAGACGCATCCAGCGTAAGCAATACCAGTGTCGGGAGTGTAGCGCTCTCCGCTGGAAGTCTGGGTTCAGTTTCGGGGGAAGCGGGCAGATGAATGGGACTCTGCGATGTGCGCGTGCATGCGCCGAGTGTCAATGTCAGCGCGAGAAAAAATTTTAAGCCAAAATTTTTCATGTATCTTTCCCTAACTCGGACAAGCTGAAAGAGATTTGACCACGAAGACCACGAAACAACACAAAGGAAAACCAAAAAACTTCGTGACTCTTTGTGACCCTTTGTGGTTAATTTCCTTGCTTTTTGTGCAAGAATTTCACTGCGAGGCGTTACACAGTCCCTGCCTGAATTCGTGAAAGCATTTTTGGGGACGTCACAACAAATTTGAAAGAACCCGCGTAAACAGGCTGATGCTTTCAATGTGATAGGTCTGCGGAAATAAATCGAAGGGCGTCACCTGCTGAAGCGTGTACCCGCCCGCAATCAGCCGCGCGGCATCGCGCGCCAGGGTAGACGGGTCGCAGGAAACGTAAATGAGCGTGGGTGCACCGCTGGCAAGAATGGCGTCGAGGGCGGGTTTTTCCAGCCCGGCGCGCGGCGGGTCCACCAGAATCACAGCGGGGCGCAGGGCCAGCGCGGGCAAAACATCCTCGGCGGCGGCCTCGTACAATTCCACGTTGTCAAATTCGTCCAGGTTGATGGCAAAATCTTCACAGGCGGAGGGCGAAAGTTCGATGCCGATCAGTTTTTCGGCGCGCGGGGCAAGAAAGGCCGAAAACAGGCCAACGCCGCAGTACACATCCAAAATCAGGGGCGCGCGGGCGGGCAGCAGCGCCAAAACGTGTTCGACCATTTTTTCGGCCATGGCGGTGTTGACTTGAAAAAACGAGGCGGCGGAAACGCGGAAGAGGCGGTTTTTGACGGTCATCAGCAGATGGTCGTCGCCCGCCAGGGTGACGGCGTGTTCTTCAAACAGGTGAACGACGGAAATTTCGGCTTCGAGTTCGAGTTCTGGCGTTTCGGGTGCGTCGGATTCGAGGATGAGTAGCAGTTCTTCCCCGGCGCGCAGCGCGACTCGCTGAAAGGGCGCGCCCGGCTCAAAGTGGAGATTCGGCCAAAGGGCGTTGAGTTCGTCTTCGGGCAGGTGACATTCGGTAACGGGGATAATTTTCAGCGGGGCAGAGTCACGCGGGGAAAGCGCCGAGGTGGCGATAAACCCCAGGCGCGCGTTTTCATCCAGATGAAATTGAATGTGGTTGCGATAGTTCCAGGGGCGCGGGGCGGCGACAATCGGCTGGAGGGGCGGATTTTGGATTTTGCCAATGCGGGTTAGCTGGTCACGCAAAATGTCGGTTTTGGCGGCGAGCTGGTCGGGGTAGGCCAGGTGCTGGTAGGCGCAGCCGCCGCATTTGCCAAAGTGGACGCAGCGCGGGGCAATGCGGGCGGGTGAGGCGGTTAGCACGTCGAGCAATTCGGCGCGGGCGAAGTTTTTGCGCTCTTCGGTGATGCGCGCGCGGACGGTTTCGCCGGGCAGGCCAAAGGGGACGAAGATGGCTTTGCCTGCGTAACGCCCCATGGCTTCACCGCCGTAGGTCAGTTTTTCGAGGGGGAAGGTGATAATATTTGTCATAATTGTCTTCGCAGATAGGATGAGTATACTCAAGGAATGGGTACTTTGGCGCGGAAAATTTCATCAAAAGGCGGCGACATGAATGTCGCGCCACGCGGCGCGGACTGAAGTCCGGCCTGATTTCGTCGTAAAAGTCCGCTTAAGCGGACTTGGTTTTGTTGAGGCCGGGCTTCCAGCCCGCCGAACAAAAAAGGCTGGCGCGTGGGTGATACCAGGCAAAGAACATATTTTATTTGTGGTATTTATCACAACAGAAATTGGTTGAGTAGTGTTATATGGGTGCATCTCTGAAAACGCAAAAAGGTATTGACAAAATAGTAGCCTTGCCTCAAAGTAGATGTTCGATCAAAAACCCTACTCAAGGAAAAGGCTACCGATGGAATTGTGCCATACCGACATTATTT
>Ga0210022_1000192_pt1 | contig 45158 bp, 37 predicted proteins | sample CryGeymeta201520_FD_183984 | JGI IMG/M metagenome (GOLD analysis project Ga0210022, IMG submission 183984) | Groundwater microbial communities from Crystal Geyser aquifers in Utah, USA - Crystal Geyser metaG 2015-20 (SPAdes) (version 2) | ecosystem: Environmental > Aquatic > Deep subsurface >... | reverse complement strand
CCGTGAAAGACCTGTTGCTGTTGCATAGCCAAATGTGCTGAGCAAATAATCTGTGTATAGTTCCAAGTGTTGTTTGTTCATGTACAAATTTTACTCGGATTCCGCACCTGCTGCGTAACATCAGTTATCAGTGAAATTCTTGCACAAAAAGCAAGGAAATTAACCACAAAGGGTCACAAAGAGTCACGCAGTTTTTTGGTTTTCCTTTGTGTTGCTTCGTAGTCAAATCTCTTTCGGCTTGTCCGAGTTAGGGAACAGGTCTAATGACCACAAGTCTTGTAGCCTGCACATTCTTTACACATGAGCCCAGAACTTATCTGGATGCCTGTCAATTGGTGGACGGCAGTTTCTTACGAGACTGTCAACCCCACCTGCGCGGGTACACCCGTCAAATCGTAGGTCATGCCGCCGGTGATGTGCACGGGGACAATTTCTCCAATCGGCAGTTGACCTTCGACCAGCACCAGACCGTCAATTTCGGGCGCGTCGCGGTACGAGCGCCCAATCGAAAGGCCGTTATCGTAGCCTTCCACCAGCACCGGCAGGATTTTGCCAACATACGATTGGTTGATTTGCAGGGAAATCGCCTGCTGAATTTCCATCAGCCGCGCCCAACGCGCTTCCTTCACCTCGGCGGCTACCGGGTCGCCGAGCGGCTCGGAGGTCGTTCCCGGCTCGAAGGAAAACTTGAAGGCGCCGACGCGGTCGAAGCGAATCTCTTGCACAAAATCCAATAGCGTCTGATATTCTTCGTTCGTTTCGCCGGGGTAGCCGACGATGAAGGTGGTGCGAATTGCCAGGTTGGAAATTTTGGCGCGCATTTTTGCCAGGGTGGCGTGTACCCATTCAATGTTGGCCGGGCGCTTCATGCGGCGCAGCGTGGCCGGGTGCGCGTGCTGCAGCGGAATGTCGAGGTAGGGCAAAATTTGCGGGCGGGCGGCCATCACGTCAATCATGCGGTCGGTGACGTAGCCGGGGTAGGAATACATGACGCGAATCCAGTCCATCTCCGGCACATTGTCGGTGATGGCTTCCAGCAGGGTCGCCAGACCATCTTTCAGCCCCAAGTCGTGGCCGTAATCGGTGGTGTCCTGGGCAATCAAAATTAATTCTTTTACGCCCGCCGCGCGCAAATCGCGGGCTTCGGCCACGATACTTTCCAGCGGGCGGCTGACGGCGGTGCCTTTGATGAGCGGAATGGCGCAAAAAGCGCAGGGACGGCGGCAGCCATCCGCCACCTTGAGGTAGGCGCTGGCCCCGGCCACGCTAACGCGCCGCGCGCCGTGCTCATCTGCGCCGACGGTGGGACTTTCGGGCAAGTGATAAATGGGCGCGGGGTGCGGCGTGGCGCGTAGTTGGCGCGTCAATTGCACAATATCCATCCAGCGCCGCGTGCCGAGAATGCCGTCAATGCCTGGCACCTGGCGGGCGACCTGTTCGCCGTAGCGCTGGGTGAGACATCCGGCGGCAATCAGCAGCTGATTGGGGCGTTTGCTTTCGGCCAGTTCGCCCAGCACCGCCAGCGATTCTTCTTTGGCCGGGCCGATGAAGCCGCAGGTATTGACAATCAACACACTGGCCTGCGCCGGTTTTTCGACGGCGCGAAAGCCGTCTTCCAATAATAATTGCGCCATCGAATCCGAGTCGACGGTATTTTTGGCGCATCCGAGTGAAACAAGGTGAAAGGTTTTTGAGGTTGGCATACGTTACGGCTCCACAACGGGCGCCAGGCTTGGGGTAAGGGTAAGGGTGGGGGTGCGCTGGAAGCGCGGTGTATTGCTTGGGGTTGGGCTGGGGGTGGGGGTGGGGGTTGCCACGCCCTTCAGGGTGTAAATCAGGTTGACGACTTCGCCCAAACTGCCCATGCGTCCCTGGTCAAGTTGATTAAAAAGCACCTGCACCGCCGCGCCGTTGCCGGTCAACACTTCCACGCTCTGGTTGCCCTCAAAGGTCAGCGCCGCGCCGGGAACCACCCGCTCGTTGAGTTTTAATTCGCCATCCACCAGCACCCGTAGCAGCGTGCGCTCGCTAATCAACAACGTAATTTGGACGACGGTGCCGGGTAACGGCGTGGGCGTGGTCAGCGCCTCGGTTGGAAATTCTGCGCCAGAGACAATTGGCGTCGCCAGTTCTTCTAAACCGGCGGCATTTTGACTGGTCGGCGCGGCCTGCGCGCTGGGCGTTGCCAATAACACATCAGAAATGGATGGGCCAGTGGTGGCCTGAGCGCTATTGCCTGCTTCAGAAATTCGCACCGCGCCCCACAGCACGAGCGCAAAAATGATGACAACCATTGTTGTGCCAAAAATCAGGTCGGGGCTCATAAAACGACGCAGAAACGGCGAAAAAGTGGGCCGATTTTTGCGCGGCGCAATGCTGGGTTGGCGTTCGGCGCGGCGCGCTTGCAGGGCTTCGGCAAATTGTAAGAGCAGGGCTTCGGCATTCATATCCAAAAAGGAAGCGTAAGTGTTCAATGTGCCGCGCGCCTGTACCGGCGAGGGTAATTCGTCCAATTCCCCGGTTTCGAGGTGTTGCAGGTTGGCTTTGCGGATGCGGGTATGGCGTTCAATCTCATCCAGCGTTAGGCTCAATGCTTCACGCCGTAGACGCAACGAAATGCCAATATCGCGCAGCAGCAAATCAGATGGAGCGTTGGAGATGGGAGCGGGCGACGGCTGGGGTTTGGATTCTGCTTCTGCAATCGAATCTGGCGATAGCGTGGTCGGCGTGGTGAATACGTTTGAATCGGCTCTGGCAGCCGGCGCAGGCTGAAGTGGAGAAGCGCCCGGCTGAGGGCTGGATTCTGTTTCGGCAGCGGAGGCAGGCCGAGGCGTCGTTAACGCGGATGAAGCGCTGGAGTCGGCTTCGGGGGCGGGGCTTGCGCCTGGGGCGGCGAGAAACTCGCCCGCGTTCAGCCCCAAAAATTCGGCGTAGGCGCGTAAAAACCCGCGCGCCTGGGCAACAGAAGGCAGGCCAGAAAGGTCATCGGCCTCCATCGCTTCGAGGTAGTGGACGCGGATGCGGGTGGCCTGCATGGCCTGTTTCAGGCTGAGTTTTTTGGCTTCGCGCGCGGCGCGCAGAGTTTGGCCGGGAGTGGGCATGGGAAAAATGAAAATGCAGAATGGTGAATGAAGAATACGCTTCGTCATTCATCATTCTGCATTTATCTTTCAGCAGAAGTTTTTATTCAGCGGCAGGTTCTTGTGCAGGGGTGGGTTCTTGCGCAGGGGTCTGGGCTTCGGCAATCGGGCTGGCGTCGCCTTCACGGTAGGCGATGACTTTGATTTCGGGGATGAGATCAACCGTCAAACGGACGTGGGCGACAAATTCGCCCAAGGAACGGATGGGTTGAAGTTCGATTTGCTGACGTTTGATTTCGACACCGGTTTTGGCCTTGAGGGCTTCGGCGATTTGCTGCGTGGTGATGGAGCCGTATAACTTGCCGGTTTCGCCCGCTTTCACGGGGAAGGCCAGCGCAACGCCAGCGACGACTGCGGAAACAGACTCCATCTCATTGTTGAGGATGGCGCGGCGCTTGGTGGCTTCAGTTTTGATTTTTTCAGATTGTTTCAGCGCCCCGGGGGTGGCGAGCACGGCCATGCTTTGCGGAAGCAAGTAGTTGCGGCCAAAGCCATCGGCTACTTTTTTGATTTCTCCGGCGTGACCAAGCTTGTAAACATCTTTGATAAGCAGTACTTTCATTTTTTTTCTAGCCCTTTCGTGGCAAAAATTTACTGCGCCAGGCGCAGTAGGGAATGTAGAGCGAAGGGTACAACGCTCTGGGCTGGTATTTTACCAGATTTTTAGTTTCGGCGCGGTTACAGCGCAGGTTTTTTAGCGCGCCACGCTTCGGCGGCGGTCGCCTGTTCGTAGGCGTATCCGGCGCGGAAGAGAATCTCCTCGCGGTAATCGGGCGCGAAGAAGTGAATCCCAACCGGAAGCCCCGCCGCGTTGAAACCGGCGGGAACAGACATGCCCGGCACCCCGGCGTGATTGCCGGTGACCAGCAATTGGTCGGCGTACTGCATCAGCACCGAGTCGCCGTACACGCCGCCGATGGCGAAAGCCGCGTCGGGCGTGGAGGGCGTCAGCAGGGCGTCCACCCGGCCAAAAGCCTCGTCAAAGTCGCGGCGGATGAGTGAGCGCACTTTGAGCGCGCGGTTGTAATATTGCTCGCTGTACTGCGCCGCCGAAACGTACATGCCCATCAAAATGCGTAATTTCGGCTGCAAGCCAAAAGCCTCGCCGCGTGTTTTGCGGTACATCTCGCGCAAATCGCCCGCCGATTGGGCGCGGTAGCCATATTTCACCCCGTCGTAGCGGTGCAAATTGGAGGCCGCCTCGACGCGCGAGATGACGAAGTAGGCCGGAATGCCGTACTGCGTGTGCGGCATGGCGATATCTTCCACAATTTCTGCGCCGCGCAGGGCCAAACGCTGGGCGGCATCGGTGACGGCGTTCTGAATTTCGGGCGGCAGGGCGCGTTCCACCAGTTCGCCGCTTTGCGCGTCAAAATAGGTGATGCGGAAGTAGTCGGGCGACAGGCCAATTTTCAGGCCGCGCACATCTTTTTCCATTTCGGCCAGATAATCGGGCGTGGCGACGGTGGCGGCGGTGGCGTCGCGCGGGTCGGGGCCGGCCATCACTTGCAGGGCCAGCGCCGCATCGGAAACGCTGCGCGCCAGCGGGCCGGGGCAATCCAGCGAGGAGCCGAAGGCGATCAGCCCGTAGCGCGAAACCCGCCCATAAGTTGGCTTCAGCCCGACGACGCCGCAGTAGGCGGCGGGCAGGCGAATTGACCCGGCGGTATCGGTTCCCAGCGAAAGCGGGCTTTCGTACGCGGCGACTGCCGCCGCCGAGCCGCCGGACGAGCCGCCCGGCACGCGCGAGGTGTCCCAGGGGTTGCGCGGCGCGGGCTGAAAGGCGGAGGATTCGTTGGAGGAGCCGTAGGTAAATTCGTCCAGGTTGACTTTGCCGAGGGTGATGGCCCCGGCGGCTTCGAGGCGTTCAACGGCGGTGGCGGTGTAGGGGGCGATGAAATTGGCCAGGATTTTGGAGGCGGCGGTGGAGGGCGTGCCTTCGACGGTGAAAATATCCTTGACGGTGAGCGGGACGCCCGCCAGGGGGCCGGGTTCCTGCCCGGCGGCAATTTTTGCGTCCACGGCTTCGGCCTGGGCGCGGGCGCGGTCTGCCGTCAGCGTGATGAAGGCGTGGATTTTTTGGGGTTCGGCCTGCGGGTCGCCGCCGAGCGTCCCGGCCTGGCCGTCCACGCGGGCGATGCGCTCCAGGTGCGAATCGAGTACGGCGCGCGCGGAAACCTGTTTCGAGCGGACGCGCCGGGCAATTTCGAGGGCAGAAAGTTCAAAGAGTTCCATTATTTCAAATCCTGGTGCGGGGTTTCGGGGACGACGAGGTAGCCTTCGGCGACTTCGGGTGCGCCTTGCAGCAGGCGGGCGGGCGCTGGGTGCGGATGGGCCACATCGCGGCGCAGGGCAGGCGAGTTTTGCGGGGTGTATTCCACGCCGCGCGAGGCGACCGGGGTGTTTTCGTCCAGCGGGACGGCCAGCATTTCGCGGATGGATTTGAGCTGGTTGTTGAGCTGCCGCCGCAGGGTTTCGCTTTCCTGCGCCGAAAGTTGCAGGGCGGCCAGGTCTACCAGGTGGGCAAACACGTCGGGGGTGATTTCGTCATTCATGGGAAGAGTCCTCTTTGGGGGTAAGGATGAATGATTTTAACATTGTTGCCGCATTTGGGCCGCTTTGTTTGAAGGTTTCGGTGTGCAGGCCGCATTCGGTTTTGCTCTTGCCGTCCCAGCGTCCGGCGCGCTCGTCTTCGCCGGGGCGGATGGCGCGCGTGCAGGGGCGGCAGCCGATGCTGCGGTAGCCTTTTTGGAGCAGCGGGTGAACCGGCAGGTGGTGTTCGTCCATGTAGGCCTGCACCTCGGGGCGCGTCCAGCGCAGCAGGGGATTGATTTTCAGCAGGCCACCGGGTTCGCTTTCCAAAAATTGGGCGTTTTTACGGTTTTCCGTCTGGTCGCGGCGGATGCCACTGACCCAGGCGTCCATGCCCTGCAGGGCGCGCTGGACCGGCTGCACTTTGCGGATGAAACAGCACAGGTCGGGGTCTTCCTGCGGCAGGGTACGTCCAAATCGGCTCAGAAAGGGCTGCCAGGAGGCGTCAGCGCGCAAATCCTGGACGTTGAGGCCCAGGGTGCGCTGGAGTTCTTCGCGGAAGAGCAGCGTTTCCCAAAAGTGCAGGCCGGTATCTAGAAAAAAAATTGGTGTTTGCGGGGCGATTTGGGAAATCATGTGCAACAGGGGCAGGCTTTGGCTTTGGAACGAGGAAGTGAGCGCCAGGCGCGGAGCAAACGTTTGCGCTGCCCAGGCGAGAATTTCCTGCGGGGAGCAGGTTTCAAACGCGGTGTTGAGGCGCTGCTGTTCGGTGGGGGAAAGTTTGACGCTCATCGGCGGGGAGTATACATCAGACTTCCGAAGTCTGATGTGATGATATTTTGCTTGACAAAGGTTCAGGGCGAACGTAAAATGATTGTGACCACATCTGGAACCACAATTGGAGTGTTCAAAATGACAGAAGAGATTGGCATTCGAGAGTTGAAAGCCCGCGTATCGGAAGTGGTGCGCGCTGTGAAAGAAACCCGCGCCCGTTACATCATCACCCAGCATGGCAAACCCGCTGCGCTCATCATTCCCATTGACGCGGAAATCAAAAAGACGGATGTGGACGAAGTTTGGGCGCGGCTGGAACATTTGGGTGAGGAGATTGCCCAAAATTGGACAAGTGAAAAAAGCGCGGTCGAAATTCTCTCGGAGATGCGGCGATGAATTCACCCGTGACCATTGACGCCAGTGTTTTTATCAGTGCATTTACGCCTTCTGAGGAAGAACACGAAACCAGCAAAACGTTCATGCGCGGCGTAAGAGATTCTAATACGCCTATCATCATCCCTACCCTTGTCATTCCCGAAATCGCGGCTGCCTTCGGCCGTGGACAGGGAAAGCCTGACCTCGGTTATGCGTATGCCATTCAAGTCAGTCAATTTCCGAACAGTACGCTCATTGTTCTGGATGAAAGTTTGGCGGAAACCGCCGCCAATCTGGCCGCGCACTATCACCTGCGCGGCAGTGACGCGGTCTATGCCGCAGTTGCAACGCGTTTTGCAACCGAACTGATTTCCCTGGATAGGGAACATTTGGAGCATTTGAAACAAGTTGTTTCTGTCAGAAAGCCATAGCGTGATTCGCAACATCCCGCACCAATCGAAATTCAACAGTTTGACCTTGTTCTGGTAAAATACGCGCATGGCTTTTTCTTCTCTTTCGCTGATGGCAATGCCCCGTTTTTTCCCCCGGACAGAGTGAGGGAAGGCGTCGTCACGTCACCCCGGAGGCTGTCCGCAAACGGATGGCCTTTTTTGTTGCAGGAGGTTTCCCATGCCCGAAAACATCTTGATTGCGATTGCCTGGCCCTACGCCAATGCCGAAATTCACGTTGGCAATATCACCGGTTCGCATTTGCCTGGCGATATTGTCGCCCGCTATCACCGCCTGAAGGGCAACCGCGTGCTGATGGTCAGCGGAACCGACTCGCACGGCACGCCCGTCACCATCCGCGCTGATGCGGAAAATTTACCGGTGGAAGCCGTCTATAAAAAATTCCATGCCTCGTTTCTCGAGGTTTTTCAGGGCTACGGCATCACCTACGACTTGTTCACCAGCACGCACACCGCCAATCACTTTCGCGTTTCGCAGAGCATTTTTCTGGCGCTAAAAGAGAACGGTTTCCTCTTCACCCAAAAATCCATGCAATGGTTTTCTCCCGCCGCTGGCAAGTTTTTGCCCGACCGCTACGTGGAGGGAACCTGCTACCTGTGTGGCTACGAGGGCGCCCGTTCTGACCAGTGCGACAAGTGCGGCAACGTGCTCGAACCGGAGAAACTACTCAATCCGCGTTCCAAAGTGGACGGTTCGACCCCCGAACTGCGCGAAACCGAACATTTCTACATTGATCTTTCCAAGCTGGAGCCGCGCGTGGTGGAATTTCTAAAGGAACGTTCTGACCACATGCGCGAAACCGTGCTGGGCGAATCGCTCGGCAAAATCACCGCCGAGGGGCTGAAGCCGCGCCCCATCACCCGCGACCTGGATTGGGGCATTCCCGTGCCGGTGGAAGGCTGGGACGGCAAGTGCCTGTACGTCTGGTTCGAGGCCGTCATCGGCTACCTCTCCGCCGCCATCGAGTGGAGCAGCATCAGCGGCGGCGAGTGGAAGGATTGGTGGAGCAACCCGGCGGCGCGGCAATATTACTTCATCGGCAAGGACAACATTTTCTTTCACACATCGCTCTGGCCCGCCGAATTGATGGGCGTGGGCCAACAATTTGCCGAAATTTTCAGCGGCGAGCCCGGCGTTTCTCTGACTCTGCCGCATGATGTTCCCGCCAATCAATTTATGAACCTGCAGGGGCAAAAAATCAGCGGCAGCCGCAACTGGGCGGTGTGGGGCCGCGATGCGCTGACGCGCTACGACCCCGACGCCATTCGCTACTATCTGACGGTGAACATGCCCGAAAACAAAGACAGCGACTGGGATTGGGACGATTTTGTCGCCCGCAACAATGGCGAACTGGTGGCAACCTGGGGCAACCTCGCCAACCGCGTGCTTTCCTTCAGCTTCAAACAGTGGGAAGGCCACGCCCCGACGATTGACCCTGCCAACTTGCGCGAAGCCGACCGGGCCTTGCTGGCCGCCATCGAAGCGGGATTCGCATCCGTTGGCGGGCTGCTCGAGGCGGTGAAGTTGCGCGACGCCCTGCGCGAAGCCTTCCACCTGGCGACGGAAGTCAACCGCTACCTGGATGCCAACGCCCCCTGGACGGCCATCAAAACCGACCGCGATTCTGCCGCGCTGACGATTTTCACCGCGCTCAAAGCGATTGACTCGCTGAAAGTATTGTTTGCGCCCTTTTTGCCCTTCACCAGTGCCCGCCTGCATGGCTTTTTTGGCTACACTTCCCCGCTGTTTGGTGAACAATTTACGCAGGAAATCCCCGATGCGCTCGGCACGCATACTGGCCTGCGCTACCGCCCGGCTTCGGAAACCTGGTGGCGGCCCAGTGATTTTCAGCCTGGCGCGCTGCTCAACCCGCCCGCCCCGCTCTTCAAAAAATTGGATGAAAAAGTGGCCGAAGAAGAAATGGCGCGGTTGGGGAAGGTATAGAGGAAAAAAGAGGAGGAGATGAAGAGATGGTGAGATAATTTTTCTCACCATTCCTTTATCTTCTCCTCTCCTTTTCTTATCGTCTCATCTTCCCCTTTCGCCTCACTCAAATTCCAACTCAATTTCTTCGTCGCCCTGCCACTCGTCGCGCTCAATTTCGATGTCGCCGAAGAGAGTTTCCTGGCGGGCGGCGATGCGATAGCGCTTAATCAGTTCCAGCATCGCCAAAAAGGTGACGACCACTTCCAGACGGCTGTGCGCCGAGGCAATCAACATCTGAAACGAGGCGCGCTCTCCGCTGTTGAGCCGCTCGGCAATGAAGGCGATTTTTTCGCGGATGGTGACTTTGGGGGCGGAGATGACCGTTCCCAGCGCCTGTTTGTCTTTTTCGTTCAGAAAAACGCTTTCGGCGGCCTGAAACAAATCCTGCAGGGTCAGGTCGCTCATGTCGAGGCGGCCTTCCAGCTTAGGCGGCGGCGACAGGCGCAGGTGGGTGCGCAGTCCGGCTTTTTCGCGTTCTTCCAGCCAGGTGGCGATTTCTTTGAAGCGTTTGTAAATTTTCAGTTGGCGTGCCAGATTCTCGGCGGGGTCTTCCTCGCCGGGTTCGCGTGCTGGCGGGCGCGGCAGCAACGCTTCCGATTTGATTTGAATCAATTTGGCGGCAATCACCAAAAAGGCGGAAATTTCCTCCGCTTTGGTATCTTGCATGGCGCGGATGTATTTGAGGTATTGGTCGGTGACCATTGCCAGGGCGATGGCGGTGATGTCGAGTTCGGCGCGCTCAATCAGCTGCAAAAGCAGGTCGAGCGGCCCGGCGTAAACCGGGATTTGGACGGTGTAGTTGCCGGTTTGGTGGCTGGCGATGTTTAAATCCATGCGCGAAATTATATCAGGCTAATTTGGGACAGGATAAATGGGATAAATGGGATGAAGGGGATAAATGGGATTTTTTTGGGATAAAATACGTTGCATATGTTTGAATAGGAGTCGGTTCATGGTGGATTTGCTTTACCCTGAATTAACGCATGAGATTTTGGCGGCCTGTTTTGAAGTCAGCAATGAGTTGGGCGCTGGTTTTTTGGAATCGGTGTATCACAAGGCGCTTATCATTGCCTTGCAGCAAAAGCATTTACAGGTACAATCCGAACTCCCGTTGGAAGTCCTCTTTCGCGGCCAGTCGGTGGGTTATTTTTACGCCGATTTGCTGGTGGAAGATAAAGTAATTGTGGAAATCAAAGCCGTTGCCGAGTTGATGCCCCAGCATATTGCGCAGGTGCTGAATTATCTCAATGGTACCGGCGTTGAAGTTGGGTTGTTGGTCAATTTTGGAACGCCCAAGATTGAGTACCGCAATTTGCGCAAGCCGCATAAGAGAATGACAGGACGAAGCGATGTGACAGGATGAAGCGATGTGACAGGATGAAGGGGATAAATGGGATAGAATTGTTGCTCTTTTACCTCTATCCCCTTTATCCTGTTTATCCTGTAAAAATTTATCCCTTTCATCCTGTTTATCCTGTAAAAATTCATCCCCTTCATCCTGTTTATCCTGTAAAAATTTATCCCTTCATCCCGTTTATCCTGTAAAAATCATCTTCACTGTAAAGAAAATCATGTCCATCCTTACCCACCTCGACGAACAGGGCCGCGCCAACATGGTAGATGTCGGCCACAAAACTGACAGCGAGCGGACGGCCATTGCCCGCGGCGAAATTCTCATGCTGCCCGCCACCTTTCAACTCATCCGCGCCGGGCAGATCAAGAAAGGCGATGTGCTGGCCGTTGCCAAAATTGCCGGAATCATGGCTGCCAAACGCACCGCTGAACTGATTCCGCTTTGTCACCCGCTGGCGCTGACCAAAGTGGACGTGGAACTCAGCCTCGACGAAAGCCTGCCCGGCGTACAAATTTCGGCCACCGCCAAAACTATTGGCAAAACCGGCGTCGAAATGGAAGCCCTGACCGCCGTCTCCGTGGCCGCATTGACGGTCTACGACATGGCAAAAGCCGCCGAAAAAACCATGAAAATTCAAAACATCCGCCTGGTTGAAAAACACGGCGGAAAAAGTGGAGATATTGTCAATGAGTGAACGGTTATCCAGTGGAGTAATCCAGTAATCCCGTTGAACAGCAAAATCGGCCAACCGGAAAACTGGAGAACCGAGGAAAACATATGAAAACGAAAATTCTATTCTTCGCTACCCTGCGTGACAAAACCGGCACCCGCGCCACCGAAGTGGAACTCGCCCCCGGCGCCACCCTCGCCAACCTGAAGGAAATGCTCATCGCGCAGTTTCCCGCCCTCGACGCGCAACTGATGCAGCACTGCCTGGCTGCCATCAACCACGAATACCGCTTCGACGCCGACGAAATCCCCGCCGCTGCCGAAATTGCCTTCTTCCCGCCCGTCTCTGGCGGGTAGCCCATTTCACCAAAAATCAGGAGATTCTTAACTCCATGTTCCCCACCATCACCTCCATCACCGAAGACGAACTCGACCTGAACGCCCTGCTCGACGCCATCACTTTGACCTCCACCGGCGCGGCGGCCATTTTCACCGGCATGGTGCGCGGCGTCACCACCCGCGGCGACGCCCACGAAACCACCTACCTCGAATACGAAGCCTACAAACCAATGGCCGAAGCCAAAATGCGCCAGGTCGCCGATGAAATCCGCGCCCGCTGGCCGGTTGTCGAAGGCATCGCCCTCGTCCAGCGCATCGGACGGCTCTACCCGCGCACCCCAACCATTCTCATCGCCTGCACCGCCGCCCACCGCGACACCGGCGTTTTCGACGCCGCCCGCTACGGCATTGACCGCCTAAAAGAAATCGTCCCCGTCTGGAAAAAAGAATTCAAACCCGACGGCGCCGAATGGGTCGAAGGCGACTACCACCCCCAGCCCGGAGAATAAATGATTGCCTGCACCAACTGCGGCAGACCCTACCCCGAAAAAGGCGCGCCCCACCACTGTCCCAAGTGCGGCGGGCTTTTTGATTGGAAAACCTTTCCAGAATTTGACCCCGCGCAGGTGGACGACTCTCAGCCCGGGCTGTGGCGCTACCGCCAGGCGTTGAGCGCCTCCCCGCTGGAAGTTGCTCCCGTTTCATTGGGCGAGGGCCGCACCCCGCTGGTTTGGGCCGACTGCCTCGGGCAGCAGGTCGCCTTCAAATGTGAATTCGCCAACCCGACCGGCTCCTTCAAAGACCGCGGCATGACCGTCCTGCTGAGTTTTCTCAAAAGCCGGGGCATCACCTCCGCGCTGGAAGATTCCTCCGGCAACGCCGGGGCCTCCTTCGCCGCCTACGCCGCCCGCGCCGGAATCCAGGCCGGGGTCTACGTCCCCGTTGCCGCCTCCGGCCCCAAAATTCAGCAGGCGCGCGCCTACGGCGCAGAAATCTTCCCCATCTCCGGCTCCCGCGCCGACGTTTCCCGCGCGCTGGAAGCGAAAATCTCCGGAATTTTCAACAAAACCGCCTACGCCAGCCACGCCTGGCTGCCGCAAAACCTGCCTGGCTACGCCACCGCCGCCTACGAAATTGTCGAACAAATTGGCGGCGCGCCCGGGGCGGTGCTTTGCCCGGTTGGGCAGGGCGGATTCTTCCTGGGGCTGTATCGCGGCTTTGTGGCGCTGCAACGCGCCGGGGTGATTACCACGCTGCCGCGCATGATTGGTGTGCAGTCGCGCGCCTGCGCCCCGCTTTGGACGCTTGCCAACGCCGGTTACTCGGCTTATGGCCTGGTGATGGAAGGTCCGACGGTTGCCGAGGGCATCCGCGTCCGCGCGCCGCTGCGCACGGCGGCGCTGATGCGAATTGTCGAAAGCGGTCACGGCGAATTCCTCGCCGTGGACGAGGCCGAAATCCTGCCGGGGCGTGACCAACTCGCCCGGCGGGGGTTGTATGTAGAGCCAACTTCCGCAGTCGTCTGGCCTGCCCTGGCCCAAATTCTTCCCAAAATCTCCGCTCCGGTTGTCGCTGTTTTGACCGGCTCCGGGCTGAAGAGCGGCCAGTGACCAGTAATCAGTGACCAGTAATCAGTTGTCAGTTGTCAGTGGTCACTTGCTACTTCTCTTCTTCTCTTCTACTCATCTTCATTCCCCCTTCCCTCGAGGTTCTATGGAAAAAATCGTCATTACCGGCATGGGAACCGTCAACCCGCTCGGGTTGTCGGTGGCCGAAACCTGGCAGAATGTCATTCACGGCGTTTCCGGTGTTGGGCCAATTACGCTCTTCAACACCGAAACCTGGCAGCACGAGTGGACGGTTAAAATCGCCTGCGAAGTCAAAAATTTTGACCCGGCGCGTTACATGGACGCCAAAGACGCCCGCCGCCGTGACCGTTTTGAGCAGTTTGCCGTGGCCGCCGCCAAAGAAGCGCTGGCAATGTCGGGATTGGTGGTCACGGAACAAAACGCCGGACGAATTGGCGTGATTGTCTCCTCGGCCATCGGTGGGCTGAAATCGGTGCAGGATGCCATTTTCACCCTCAAGGATGAAGGCGCGCGCAAGGTCAGCCCGTTTCTGATTCCGATGCTGATGCCGAATGGCGCTTCGGGCATCGTTGGCATTGAATTTGGCCTGAAAGGGCCGTCCTTTTCGGTGGCGTCGGCCTGCGCTTCGGGCGCGGATGGCATCGGCACGGCGATGATGATGCTGCGCGCTGGCGTGGTGGATGCGGCCCTGGCTGGCGCCAGCGAAGCCACCATTTGTGCCACCGGCGTCGGCGCGTTTGACCGCATCGGCGCGATGAGCCGCCGCAACGATGATTATTTGATGACGCCCCAGCCCTTCGACAAAAACCGTGACGGCCTGGTGATGGGCGAGGGCGCGGCGGTGCTGGTGCTGGAAACGGAAAGCCACGCCCGCGCGCGCGGCGCAACCATTTACGCCGAAATGGCCGGGTACGCCGCCTCTGCCGACGCCTACCACGTCACCGCTCCAGACGCCAACGGCGCGGGCGGCGCGCGCGCCATTCAGCTGGCGCTCGAATCGGCGCATATTCGCCCGGAGCAGGTCGGTTACATCAACGCGCACGGCACAGCCACGCAAATGAACGATGCGTCTGAAACCAAAGCCATCAAAACCGCTTTTGGTGAGCTGGCCTATAAAACCCCAATTTCCTCCACCAAATCCATGACTGGTCACATCATGGGCGCAACCGGCGCACTGGAAGCCATTTTCTGTGTGCAGGCGGTACGCGAGGGAATTTTGCCGCCCACCATTCACTATGAAACGCCCGACCCGGAATGTGACCTGGATTACATTCCCAACGTGGCGCGCGAACAGAAAATAGAAATTGCCATCAGCAACGCCTTTGGTTTTGGCGGCCACAACGCCGTGCTGGTGGTGCGGCGTTATAAATAAAATTTACGGGAATTTTTTTTGCAGCGGCTTGACATCGTTGGTTGGGTCAGGTAGAATTCAGACCGCTAAAAATGTTGGGCCTGTAGCGCAGTTGGGAGCGCGCCTCAATCGCACTGAGGAGGCCAGGGGTTCGAATCCCCTCAGGTCCACTATAATTTACAGACAGCATTCCGTTGAATGCACAGATACAAAAGTCCTACTCGCAATGAGCGGGACTTTTGTATCCCTATGATTTTCCAGCCTGCCTGTCCATAGGTTTCCAGATAGACACTTAATCTTTGGGCCTTCAGAATTGTCCGTGAAAAGTGCCATATTTTGGGGCGCTGCCACGGAGATTCCCCGAGAGCCTAATCTTTTTCCGCCAACGCCATCAGCCGCAAGAGTCGCAATTCGTCATAGTTCACTTTTCCGCCCATCTTATCGAAAACTGGCTTGAGAAAATCAGTACCGAATTCGTCAAATGCGGCAAAAACGGCCTGCTGTTCATTTGGACTGGTGGATGTCAGCGCCTGCAAGTCAACGCCGTTTCGCAGGCGCTTGCCAGCGACAGCGTAACGCGTCAAATGGTCGAGAATCGTCGCCACCGAAACGTTATACCGTTTCATCAGGGTAGCGACGCTTTCGCCGGTGTTGTACGCTTCGGCCACAAGCAGGGTGCGCTCGGAAAGATTGCCCTCGTCTTTGGCTTTTCTCCCGGCGGAAGAAGTGGAACTGGAAACGGTACGCGGGCGGGAAATTTCCTTCAGCCCGTGTTTCTCACAGTATGGACGCAAAATTGACAGGAAAATTTCGCCATATTGCGCGGCTTTGGCCTGCCCGATGCCTGAAATGATCAGCAGGCTTCTGGGCGACTGTGGATAATAGGCGGCCATTTCGACCAGGGTTTTATCTGAAAAAATGACATAGGGCGGTACTCCGGCCTCGTCGGCCAGGTCTTTGCGTTTTTGGCGCAGAATTGCAAACAGAGCATTGTTGTATTCCAATTCAGTTTGGCGGGCCTTTTCGTTGCGCGGACGTTCCTCGGCTTCCTGTAACTGCCCGTAGATGGCGGCGCGCTTTTTGAGGGCGGTCAGCGCCTTTTCGGTGAGAGTCAAAACGCGAAATTCGCCGCTCTGCGCCAAGTAGCCCTGCTGCAGCAGTTGGCGCGCCAAGCCCTGCCATTGTTTTTCGCTCAGGTCTTTGCCGATGGCGTAGGTGGAAAGCAGGTCGTGCTGATTTTGCAGCACTTTTTCGTTTTTGGAGCCGCGCAGCACGTCAATGACGTGCCCCATGCCAAAACGCTGACCGGTGCGCCAGACGCAGGAGAGAAATTTTTGCGCGGGCAGGGTGATGTCTTCCAGCGCGGGCGGTTCGGCGTTGCAGTTGTCGCAGCTGCCACATTTTTCAGCGCTGAAGGTTTCGCCAAAGTAGGCCAGCAGTGGTTTGCGGCGGCAGTGGCGTTCATCTTCGGCGTAGCGCACAATGGCGTCGAGGTGCGCCATTGCCACGCGGCGTTCTTCGCCTTTCTTCTGGTCAATGAAAAATTGCAATTTGGACGCGTCGCCGTAACTGTACAATAGCAGGCAGTGTGCCGGAAGCCCGTCGCGCCCGGCGCGGCCAATTTCCTGATAGTACCCCTCGACGCTTTTGGGCAGGTCATAATGGATGACGAAACGCACGTTGGGTTTGTTGATGCCCATGCCAAAGGCGATGGTGGCGACGATGATTTGGACGTCATCGCGGATGAAGGCTTCCTGGTTGCGGCGGCGCTCGTCGTCGCCCAAGCCGGCGTGGTAGGGGCGCACAGCCAGGCCGTGATGCGCCAGCGCGGCGGCCAACTCGTCCACCTGTTTCCGGGAAAAGCAGTAGATGATGCCGCTTTGGTCTTTGAAGCGTTCCAAAAAGCGCAGCACCTGACGCTGCGCCTCGCGCTTGGGGACGACTTCGATGTAGAGATTTTCGCGGTTGAAACTGGCGACAAATTCGTTGGCCTGAGAAAAGCCCAGGCTGCGGGCAATATCCTGCCGGACGCGCGGGGTGGCGGTGGCGGTCAGCGCCAGGCAGACGGCTTGCGGGTAGCGGCGGCGCACTTCCACCAGCTGACGATATTCTGGGCGAAAGTCGTGACCCCATTCTGAAATGCAGTGCGCCTCGTCAATCGTCAGCAAACTGACTTGCAGCGCGTCGAGCAGGTTGAAAATGCGCGGGGTTAGCAGGGTTTCTGGCGCGAGGTAGAGCAATTTGACCTGTCTGGCGCGCACCGCCTGCATGTTTTCGGCGTAGGCTTCGGGCGAAAGGCTGCTGTTGAGAAAAACCGCCGCCACGCCGCTGGCGCGCATCTGCTCCACCTGGTCTTTCATCAGCGCAATCAGCGGCGAAACCACCACCGTCGGACCGGGCAAAATCAGGGCGGGGATTTGGTAGCAGAGCGATTTTCCGCCGCCGGTCGGCATGACGGCCAGCGTATCCTTGCCCGCCAGCACATTCTCAATCACCTCGTGCTGCAACGGGCGGAAGGTGTCGTAGCCAAAAGTTTCTTTGAGAATGGTGGCGGGCGTGGGCATGGCGCAGATTATAAACCAGCCCAGACGCGAAACCACGCCACATCTGGCACGGCTTCGTCGTAAAATGGAGGCGGTTTCATACACTCTTCTTATGTCTTTCTTTGATTTTGCCAACTATCCCCCTGCTATAATCAACATGCTCGTTTGCTGCAAAAATCAGCCAAATGTTTTTATCCCATTTATCTCATTTATCTTGTCCCGATTTTTAGAAAGGACTGCCGCACATGATGCGATTTGACCGCTTTACCGAACGCGCGCAAGAAGCTGCCCAGCGCGCCGCAGAAATTATCCAGCGTTACGGACACAATCAGATTGACACCGAGCATATTTTGCTGGCGCTCATTGAGCAGCCCGGCGGCGTCATCCCGCAAATTCTCGAAAATCTCAATATCAACGGTCAGGCACTGGCCGACCGGCTGGACGCCACCCTGCGCGCCAGCCCCAAGGCTAACATCTTCGGCGGCGGCGCCGGGCAAATTTTCATCACGCCGCGCGTCAAGCGTATTATTGATTTGGCAAATGAAGAAGCCAACCGTCTGAAGGACGAGTTCATTTCCACCGAACACATTTTTTTGGCAATTTTGACCGAGCGCAACACGCCCGCCGCCCGCATTCTGGAGACTTCGGGAATTACCCGTGAGCGCACCTACGAGGCCATTCAGCAGATTCGCGGCGGACAGCGCGTCACCGACCCGCAGGCCGAAACGCGCTACCGCACCCTCGAAAAATACTCACGCGATTTGACTCAAATGGCGCGCGAAGGCAAACTCGACCCGGTGATTGGGCGCGACAACGAAATCCTGCGCCTGATTCAGGTGCTCTCGCGCCGCACCAAAAACAACCCGGTGCTGATCGGCGAAGCCGGAGTGGGCAAAACCGCCATCGTCGAGGGGCTGGCGCAAAAAATTGCCAGCAACGACGTGCCAGAAATCCTCAGCGGCAAACGCGTCGTCGCCCTCGACCTGGGCGCCATGATTGCCGGTTCCCGCTTCCGCGGCGAATTTGAAGAACGCCTGAAAGCCGTCATGGAAGAAGTCCAGCGCTCGCAGGGCGAAATCATCATGATGATTGACGAACTGCATACCGTCATCGGCGCGGGCGCGGCGCAGGGCGCCATGGACGCCAGCAACATGCTCAAGCCCGCCCTGGCGCGCGGCGAGCTGCAATGCATCGGCGCCACCACGCTCGACGAATTTCACAAACACATCGAAAAAGACGCCGCCCTCGAGCGCCGTTTCGCCCCGATTTATGTGGACGAACCCTCGGCGGCAGACGCCATCAAAATGCTGCATGGCCTGCGTGACCGCTACGAAGCCCATCACAAAGTGCGCTACTCGGACGCCGCGCTGGAAGCCGCCGTTCACCTGGCTGACCGCTACGTCACCGACCGTCACTTGCCCGACAAGGCGATTGACCTGATGGACGAAGCCGCTGCCAAATTGCGCGTGGCGCTGTATTCCATGCCGCCCGAACTCAAGGACATGAAAAATGAAATTGACCGCCTGACCGCCGAAGAAGAGCAGGCCGGTCTGGCGCGCGAGTATGAACGCGCCGCGCAGAAAAAATCGGAACGGCTGCGCATCGAAGGCGAGTACAAAACCAGCCGCGAAAAATGGGAAGCCGAAAACCATATTGACGAAGTGGTGGATGTCAACGACATCGCCGAAGTCGTCGCCCAGTGGACCGGCATTCCAATGACGCAGATGATGGAAACCGAATCCGAAAAACTGCTGCAGATGGAAGAGCGCCTGCACGAGCGCATCATCGGCCAGGAGGAAGCCATCCACGCCATCAGCGACGCCATCCGCCGCGCCCGCTCCGGGCTGAAAGATCCCGCCCGCCCGATTGGTTCCTTCATCTTTATCGGGCCGAGCGGCGTCGGCAAAACCGAACTCGCCAAAGCCCTGGCCTGGTTCATGTTCGACGACGAGGACGCGCTGGTGCGAATTGACATGAGCGAATACCGCGAACAGCACACCGCCAGCCGCCTGTTTGGCGCGCCGCCCGGCTACGTCGGCTACGAGGAAGGCGGCCAGCTGACCGAGGCTGTGCGCCGCCGCCCCTACCGCGTGGTGCTCTTCGACGAAGTGGAAAAAGCCCACCCGGAAGTTTGGAACTCGCTGCTGCAAATTTTGGACGATGGCCGCCTGACCGACGGACAGGGCAACGTGGTGGATTTTCGCAACACGGTCATCATCATGACCTCCAACCTCGGCACCGAGTTTGTGCGCAAAAGCGGCGCGCTGGGCTTCCTGCCGCACAACGGCGATAACGAAGAACGCGACTCGCACGAGAAAATTGAGCGCGCGCTGAAAGGCACCTTCCGCCCCGAATTTCTCAACCGCATTGACGAAATCATCATGTTCTCGCCGCTGACGGTGGAACAAATGGAAAGCATCGTGGATTTGCAGATGAAGGAAGTGCAGGGCCGCCTGAACGAATACGGCGTCACCGTCCGCCTGTCACCCGCCGCCCGCACCTGGCTGGCAACTCAGGGCTACGACCCGGCCTTTGGCGCGCGTCCCCTGCGCCGCGCCATCCAAAAATTTGTCGAAAGCCCGCTTTCGGTGGAACTGCTCAGCAAAAAGCTGGTTCCTGGTGGCGAGGTCACGGTGGACGTGCAGGATGACAAGGTCATCTTCCGCTAAACGCCAAAATCATCTTTAGTATCGTATCAGTGAAATTCTTGCACAAAAAGCAAGGAAATTAACCACAAAGGGTCACAAAGAGTCACGAAGTTTTTTAGTTTTCCTTTGTGTTGCTTCGTGGCCTTCGTGGTCAAATCTCTTTCGGCTTGTCCGAGTTAGGAACAAGAACTCCAAAGCCTCCCGACTTTGGAGTTCTTGTTCCGGCCTGAAGGCGCGGCGGGGGATGGCGGAATCGTGTAAAATGATTACTCATCGAAAGGAAACTCATGCAAACCGAAACCAAACCCTTCTGGAAATCCCCCTGGGCAATTGCGCTGATTGTTCTCGCGGTTGCGCTGTGCTGCTGCCTGGTTGTTCTGGGCGTGGGCGGCTATGCGCTCTATCAGTTCAGCCAGCAACTACCGCCCGCGGTCACCGACCCAACCATTCAGGATTTCATCACCCCCACCCCAGCGCAGGTGACGCGCGTCCCGGTGGAAAGCATCCCGGTGGATACGCTTCAGACGCTGGAAGATACCGTCGTCCCGGTCAACGACCCGCTCGACCTGGCGGAACGCCTCGGCAACAAGCCCAACGTTCCGGCCAGCGTGCCCAGCGGCCCCTTCAGCGTGGGGGCAAAACAACAGTTCTGGGCCAGCAACGTGGACACCAACGAAAACTTCAAGGTGGACGCGACTCTGCGCTATGAAACCGCCCACAGTTATTTTTGGGTGCAAGACGGCGTGACCTACAAGGAAAGCGAACTGCGCGCCCTGGCCGACGCCTTTGAAAATAAAATCTACCCAACCGACCGCGAATTTTTCGGCTCGGAGTGGACTCCGGGCGTGGACGGCGACCCGCACATTTACATTCTCTACGCGCGCGGGCTGGGCGGCAACCTGGCTGGTTATTTCTCCTCCGCCGATGAGTTGCACCCACTGGCGCACGAATATTCCAACGCCCACGAGATGTTCGTCTTTAATGCCGATAATGTGGATTTGGGCGAGCAATTCACCTACGGCGTGCTGGCGCACGAATTTCAGCACATGATTCACTGGTATCAGGACCGCAACGAAACCTCCTGGCTCAACGAAGGCGCTTCCGAACTGGCGGCCTTCCTCAACGGCTACGACATCGGCGGCTTCGACTGGCTGTTCACCGCCAACCCCGACCTGCAACTGACCGACTGGCCGAATGACCCCAACGCCACCAGCCCACATTACGGCGCGGGCTTTCTCTTCACCGATTATTTTCTCAACCGCTTCGGCGATACGGCCACCCAGGCGCTGGTGCGCCACCCGCAAAATGGCATGGACAGCGTCAACGCCGTGCTGAGCGAAATCAAGGCCAGCGACGCGCTCACCGGCCAGCCCATCACCGCCGACCAATTCTTCGCGGAATGGACGGTTGCCAACTACCTGAACGACGCCTCCGTCGGCGACGGACGCTTCGCCTACGCCAACTATTCGGCGCTGCACACGGCTTCGGAAACGGATACCATTTCCAACTGTCCCGGCGATCTGAGCGGGCGCACCGTCAGCCAGTACGGCGCCGACTACATCCGCATCACCTGCTCTGGCAGTTACACCCTGCGTTTTGAAGGCGCCAGCCAAACCAAATTACTGCCCGCCGACGCCCATTCCGGGCGCTACTCCTTTTGGTCGAACAAGGGCGACGAATCGGACATGACCCTGACGCGCGAATTTGACCTGACCTCCGTCAGCGGCGCGGCCAGCCTGAGCTACTGGACGTGGTACGACCTGGAAAAAGATTACGACTATCTTTACCTGGTCGCTTCCACCGACGGCGGCCAAACCTGGCAAATCATCACCACGCCCTCCGGCACTGCCGAAGATATTTCCGGCAATTCCTACGGCTGGGGCTACAACGGCGAAAGCGGCGGCTGGAAACAGGAAACGGTGGACCTTTCGGCGTTTTCCGGGCAGAAAGTGACTCTGCGCTTCGAGTATGTCACCGACGCCGCCGTCAACGGCGAGGGCTTCCTGCTCGACGACGTTTCTCTGCCCGAAGCCGGCTACAGCGCCGATTTTGAGACAGATGACGGCGGCTGGCAGGCGCAAGGTTTTTCGCGCGTGGAAAACATTCTGCCGCAAAAATTCTCCGTCACGCTGATTAAGCGCGGCGCAACCACCAGCGTCGAGATTCTCCCCGTCCCCGCCGACGGCCTGCTGGAAGTTCCCCTGACGCTGGGCGGCGATGTGAGCAACGTCACCGTCGTCATCAGCGGTCTGACGCCCTTCACCCGCGAAACAGGCGCCTACAACTTGAGCGTGCGCTAACCGCTCCATCTTTAAATCAAAAACGCCGGTCATTTGACCGGCGTTTTTGTTACTTGTCTTTTTTCGCGGCCTTTTGACGTTCACGCCGCGCCAGTAACCAGCCATGCAGGGTAATGTTCACCACGCGCTCCTTGCCCGAAAATAATTTCTGGATATTGGGGCGCAAGGCCCAAATCAGCAAGGCTTCGGCCACGAGGCCATAGATGACATACGACCAGGGCAAAAGCCCCTGCGCCGCGCGCACAGCAAAAACGAGAATGGCAAAAAAAGCCACGCTCATGGTTGTCACTGACGCATAACCCAACCCGAAAAAAACCATCGCGCCCAGCGGAACGATGATGAGAACAGAAAGCGGCCACAATCCCAGCGCGCCGCCAACAGCGGGCGCGCCGCCTGCACCGCCGCGCAAACGCTTGAATTTGCCCTTTTCGTCCCACTCCGGCAGAAACGCCGAATAATTGTGCCCCAAAATTGCCGCAATGGGCGCGAGAATGTGTACCCACTCATTGGCCGTGAAAGCCTGCGCCAGCCAGACCGCCACTGCGCCCTTAAGAATATCCATCATGGCAGTTGCCAGACCAGCCCAAAAACCGGCGGCGCGCAAAGCGTTGGTGCCACCGGTGCGCCCGCTTTCCACGTTACGGATATCTTTGCCAGTTTTGAGTTTGACGATAATCAGCCCAAAAGGAATCGACCCCAAAAGATAACCAAGCATAACCAGAACAGCATCCAGCATCAACTGCATTTTTTTGCCTCCGTAGATGATTCGATTCTCTGAAAATTTTAGTAGCAGACCGTTTGTTGTAATGCCAAAGAAACTCGTTACGACAGGGAAAACACGTCTTTTGCTGGATAGTTGCCAGCGAATGCGTCAGACCAGACTAAAAAACAAACCTACGGACGCAAGAAGAGCGCTGCACCCCAAAACACCAGCAAAACCAACCCATTTTCGATGCTGGTGCGCCAGAGCGGCGTCTGTTCTTCCTGTTGAATGCCCCATTGCGTCAGCGCGTAGAGCGGGCCCAGAATCGCCAGACCGTATTGCGCGGGCGCAATCGGCCAGTAGTGCAAGGCTGCCGCCAGTTGTGCGCAAACCAGCCCGATACCCAGCGCCCATTGCGCTTGCCAGCGTTCCAGGCGCAAGTGCATGGCGCGCAGGCTGACCAGCGCGGCGGCGGGGAAAACTGTCAATAGAATGAATGCCAGCCGTGCATTCGAATATTCCAGCGCGGCGGTTAATACCAAAAAGAAGGCAAAGGAAAGCGCCGCCAGCCCGGCAGAAGCCGCCGGGGAGCGCGGGTCAGAAACGTCCAGCACAATGTATTCAGAAATAAAAACCAGCAAGAGTAAAACCGCGCCCAGCCCCAACGTCAGCCACCAGCCCGCGCCGTTGAGTGTGTAGAGCGGAATGCCAATTGCAAAAGCGGTCAGGGCGGGTAAAAGCCAGTGTTCGGGGCTGGAGGCGCGCTCGTAGTTTGGATGAGCGCGCAAAAGCCAATCCATTCCAGTGGCGGCCAGACCGGCGGCCAGCAACGAGGTTACTGCGCTCAAGTTGAATGGAATCGAAAAAACCACCCCCAGAATATTCCAATCGAGGCTGGGACGTCCGGTATCAATCAGGCGCGCCAGAACGTAGGCCAGCAAAACAGAAGCCAGCAAAACGCTGAGACGATTGGGGTCGGGGATGGTTCGTTTCACGGGCTGAATTTTACCCGTTTTTATTCAAAGTTCACGTCCACGCTCATGCCAGCGCGCAGGCCAGCGGGATACGGTTGGTCGAGGCGCAGCGTAGTTTTGTAGACAACATCACCGCCCAGGGCGCTGGCAACCGGCGAGATGTTGATGACCGCGCCGGTGAGCGTTTGCCCCAGCGCTTTGATTGTCACGCTAACGGGATCGCCGACCCGCACGCCAACTACGTCCTTCTCGCTCAAGTCGGTAGTTTCAACCTGCAGGGTGTTCGTGTTGCTGATGAAAATCAGCGGTGCGCCAGGCTGAGCGTATTCACCGGTATTCAGCCCCACACGGACAACTTCACCAGCAATTGGGCTGACAATGCGCGAGGCAGCGAGGCGTTCCTGTGCGCTTTGGACAGCGGCGCGGGCAGTTTCGAGCGCCACCAAACTCGCGCCGGTGGCTTCGGGGGGAAGCGTCTCACCACGCAAAACACCCAGATACCAGGCCGATTCTTGCGCGGCGGCCTGAGCGGCATCAAGATTGGCGCGGATAATGGCGGCGTCAGTGTCGGAGGGCCTGCCGGTGATGTAGTTGTATTCGGCCTGAAGCGCGTTGAGGCTCAACTGCGCTTGGGTCATGGCGTAGAGGGCGTTGGCTTTGCGCGTATCGCCATCGGGCAGGCGCGCGACGGTTTTGTAGGTATCTTGAGCGCGGCTGAGGCTTTGTTTCGCCAGGTCAATTTCGGCCTGCAGGTTTTCAATGCGCGTGTCGGAAGCGCGCGAAAAGTTGATGCCAGCGGCTTTGTCTTGGGCTTGTTGCAGCGCCTTCTGAGTGTTGGCAAGCGTCAGCTCGGCAGCGGCGATGGCGGCGGGCGATGTCATTTCCTTGAGGGCGCGCTCGGCCAGCGACAGGTCAGCCTGCAGACTGGCGTTTTCCAACTCGGCCAGCAAGTCACCCGCGTTGACAGAATCTCCTGCCGAAACGCGGATGACGTTCAGACGGCCCGGCGCGCCAAAGGAAAGGGCGGCCTCCTGGGCGGCGATGACAACGCCCGAGGCGCTAACTCCGCTCCTTGACGGCGCACCCGATGCGGGAGCGGAAGTTCCAGCATCCAGCGCAATGGTCGGTAAAGGCGTGGCAGAAGCCTGCGCGGTAGAGCAAGCCGTCAGGGTGAAAATCAGAAAGATGTAGATGAGTTTGGTTTTCATGGTTGCCGGCTTGTGTTACAGGACAATCTGCCCGTCGCGCAGGGTGATAACACGGCGGGCATATTTGATAACACGCGGGTCGTGGGTGGCAAAAACAAAAGTGACGCCAGTTTGCTGGTTGAGGCGGGTCATGATTTCCATCACCTGCTCCCCATTGGCGGTATCGAGGTTGGCAGTCGGTTCATCAGCCAGGATGAGGGCGGGGTTGGTCGCCAGGGCGCGGGCGATGGCAACGCGCTGTTGCTGTCCGCCGCTCATCTGGTCGGGACGGTTTTGGGCGCGGTCGGCCAGACCAACAGATTCGAGTAGTTCCAAAACGCGGGCGCGGCGGGCGGCAGGCGCTTGACCGTTGAGCAGGAGCGGCATTTCGACATTTTCGTAGGCGCTCAGGGTTGGGATGAGCGCAAAAAATTGAAAAATAAAGCCGATGTGGCCGCGGCGTATATCCGCGCGTTGGTCGCGGTTGAGGCGGGTGACTTCCTGACCGTTAACCCAAACTGCGCCGCTGGTGGGCTGGTCAAGGCAGCCGATCATTTGCAGCAGCGTAGTTTTGCCAGAACCGCTGGGTCCGACCAGGGCGGTAAATTCGCCGCTTTCGATGCTGAGGTTAACTCCGTTGAGGGCGTGGGTTTCGGTAACGCCAGTTTTGTAAAGGCGAGTAATGTTTTCAATTTTGACGACTTCCATTTTGAGTTCTCTTTCTCCGGTTGTGCGGTTATTCGGTTTTCCGGTTGCGCGGTTATTCGGTTTTCCGGCTTACTCGTTTACTGGCTGGCTTGCTCATTTGTTTACCTGTTCACTTTCCCCGCAACGCATCAGCCGGTTCCATGCGCGCGGCCAACAGGGACGGGTAAAGGCCCGCCAACAGGGTGACAATCAGAGCGACGATAGACAAGGTGACAGCGTCGCTGAGGTTCAGGGATGTGTAGATGGTATCTTGAATCAGAATGCCAGTCATGCCCATATTGCCAATGTAAAAGCCGTAGGTGGTGTAATACCAAACCATCGCGCCGCCAATCAGATAACCGAGCAGAATGCCACCAATGCCAAGCAGAAAAGATTCTGCCAGAAACATGGACAGAATACGGCCTGATTTCATTCCGATGGCAGAAAGGATGCCAATTTCACGGGTGCGCTCAAAAACCGACATAATCAACGTGTTGGTAATGACAGTAGCGGTAATTCCCAAAACGATGAGATAAAAAATCACCATAAACCCGCCTGCCATCTGTTCAGTTTGGGTCAGCAGGGCGTTCATCTCACGCCAGGTGACGGCCTGATACTGCGAACCGGTCAGCGCAGATTGCACGGTTTCAGCCTGCTCTTTGTCGTGAAGCAGGATAAAGATGATGCTGGCATGATTCTCTGTCCCGACAAGGGTCTGCGCTTTGGCGAGCGGCAGAAAAACTGTCGCGCGGTCGTAGCCGCTGATGCCAGTGCTGAAGATGCCGCGCACGCTGAAAGGCTGTTGGACGATTTCGCCGCTGGCAGTGTTGGCAAGCAAGGTGAGCGAATCGCCAACTTTCAGGTTGAGTTTCTCCGCCAGGGCAAGGCCAATCAGAATACCGGAACGGTCATCGGCGCTGAGAAATTCGCCGCGCAACAGGCTCTGGCGGTACATCTCGTTGGCAGACGAGGCCGGGTCAATCCCAATGATGCGCACGCCGCGCGATTCATTCCCAGCCGTAACAATTCCGCTGGCGAACAGGCGCGGGGTCGCGGCCAGCACCGGCGGCAAGGATGCAATTTTGGCGGCCAGCTCAGTCGGGTTTTCCACCAGGTCTTTCCAGGCCAGGCTGGTTTTGGCGGCGTTGTAATCAGCCACGCGCACCTGCAGATGTCCACTTTCAAAGCGCAGCGTATTCTCCAGCGCGCCGCGCATTTCCCCATTCACAAAAGCGGCCATCAGCAAAAGTACGCCCAGACCCAGCCCAAGCGCCAGCGCCGAGAAGAAAGAGCGCCGTTTGTTCCGTAAAAGGTCACGGAAAGCAATTTTGAATAATTGAATCATGGTCTTTTCCTGTGCGAGTTTCTGAGTTGCTAATTCTGCGGCCATCCGATTGATCGGTTGGTCAACTGGCTAGCCGGATAACTGTTCAACCGTGTTTACACGTAGTGCAGCGCTTCTGCCGGTTCGCGGCGCGCAGCTTCGATGGCCGGGTAGAGTGAGGCCAGTGCTGAAACAATTGCCACGGTGATGGCGCGTTTGGGCAGTTGTTCCAACCCCAGGCTGGGATAAACTTTGCCGTTGATGAGCGCCATGTATTCGGTGATGTTGGAAAATTGGCTAAAATCCAGGCCCACCTGACCAACGATAAAATTAATCGTCAGCCCGAGAGCAATTCCGGCCAGCACGCCAACTACGCCGATCATGATACCTTCCAGCACAAACAAAAGCCCAATCTGACGCGGACGCAGGCCAATCGCGCCGAGCATTCCAATTTCGCGGGTGCGCTCGTAGACGGCCATCATCAACAGGTTGAAGATGCCAATGCCCGAAATCAACAAAATGAAAATGCTAAAAACATCCATTGCGCCGCCTTTGGCGCCGATGGCGGCTTTCAGCTCAGGAAAACTCGTCTCCCACGAGACAATTTCGGCCTGTGGAAACTTGGCTTGCAAGGCGTTTTTGACTTCGGTTTCCTGCCCGATACGCTGTAAAACAATCGTCACTTCGGTCGTCTGACCGCTCAAGTGATATAGATTTTGGGCTTCACTTATCGCCATATAAACGCTGCGTTTTTCTAGGTCGGCCATACCCAGGTCGTAAATGCCGATGATGGTGACGGAGCGCGTGCGCATTTGTTCATGTTGCGCGCGTCCGGCCAGGCTGATGCGCTCGCCCAGTGTTACGCCCAAGGCGTCAGCCAGTCCGCGCCCAATCACAATCACATCTTCGTCGGCAGCGGTTAAGAAGCGTCCCTCGCGGATGTTTTTGGCAATTACGCTGACCGGGGCTTCCACCTCCGGCTCGATGGCGATGATGCCAACTGGAAAAGCGCCTTCCGCACTGCTGACCAATCCGCCAGTGTTGATACGCCGACTAGCGGAGACAACTTGCGGCAGGGCGCGGGCGGACTCAGCGATGGCGGAATCATTTTCCAGCGGCAGAAGCGGGGTTGTATCACTTTTTTCCTGATAGCCGGGGGCATGAACCTGCACGTTGCCGCCAAAAACCTGAATGGCATTGCCGTAAATGGCTTGTTCGAAGCCGGTCATCAGCCCATCGTAAAACATCATCAGGCCGAGAACCAGCACAATTGAAATGAGAATGGTCGCCGTGCGGCGTTTGTGCCGCCAGATGTTGCGCCACGCCAGGCGCAGGTAAAGTTGCATGAGAAAGTCCTTTCTTGCAGGCCCTGCGCTCAATGCGTTCAGGCCACGTTACGCAAACCGTATTCCATCACATAAAGAGTCTGGTCAATCATTTTTTTCGCTTCGGGCGAGTGCGCCCAGGTTGTCACATCTTCCTGCTGGCTGATTGGTTGTAGCATGGAATTGGTAATGACATTGCTCCAGGTTTCCATGACCAAAACAGCCATCTCAATATCTACTTTTGGGTTCAGTTCACCTTGTGCGCGCGCCTGATTGACCATGGCGGTTAGCGCTGCGCGGCTACGCTGACGTAAATCGGCAAAAATGGGGCCAAAATACAGCCCATCGGTAAACAATACGCGGCTGATTGCTTGCGCCAAACGCGGGTAGGCCGAATTAAACTCCATGCCAGTCTTAATCACCCAGCGAAAGTAGGCAAATGTATCCAGCCCTGTATTTGGAGGATGTTTATCGCGGAAAAAATCTGTCTTCTCGTTTTCTAAAATACGCATCAGATGATTGAACAAGTCGCGCTTGTCTTCAAAATACTGGTAGAAACTACCCTTTGAGATGCCGCTGTTGGCGACAATCCGGTTGGTGGATGCGTTTTCTAATCCGTATGCTGAAAATTCGTCGCTGGCGGCTGCGATGATTTTGCGTTGTTTTGCTTCGGGGAGGTTGAGAAAGGTTTGCTTTGGCATAAAGTATGACTTCGTGGTCATATGACCTGCTGGTCACATTGTAAAGTAAAGACGTTAAAAAATCAAGTGGTTTCTGCTGGGTGCGCACGCAAATCAGGTCAGGGATGGAGTCGAAAGTCTCCCGACTTTCGAGCAAAATCAGGCCATTGGCAGGGCGCTTCGCGAAGCGCCCACTCTACTTTGACAATCTTTACGTGCACATCTGCAGTCTGACGCCATCGATCCAAACCCACCTTTTCGGGCGTGCTTTTGCATTTTCTAGTCAACGGTTGGGCGCTCGCCCGGTTGCCCGGCCTGAAGGAATTATTGCCAAAAACGGAACAGGCTATAGCCCATGTAAGCCGCATCGAGCGGGATGCCCAATAGCATGGCGAACAGGTCAATCACCATCCAAAACGAGTCAGAAACAAAGGGGACATACCATAACAGCAAAATCACAATCCACATCGAAAACTGGCCGAAGAAATCCATTTGCGCGCGTAGGGGAACGTTGAGGTGCGGACGCAGCGCACCGTAGCCATCAAAGGGCGGCACCGGCAGCAGGTTGAAAAAGAAGGCCGTCACCTGCAGCAGCGCCAAAAAAGCCAGCCCCGGCCCAACCGGCGAGGAAACTACCGCGTCGAAGCGCAGAATGATTGCCAGCACAATCGCCACAATCAGGTTGGAACTTGGCCCGGCGATGGAAACCGCCGTTTCCCACCAGCGATTTTTCAGCCGCCAACTTTCGATGTAAACCGCGCCGCCTGGCAGGCCAATCCCGCCCATAATGAGAAAAAGCATTGGTAACAAAATCGAATACACCGGGTGGGTATATTTGAACAGGTCGAAATCGAGATAGCCTTTTTCTTTGACGGTGATGTCGCCGCCCTTGTAGGCCACCAGCGCGTGCGAAAATTCGTGCAGCGAAAGCGAAAACAGCCAGCCCAGCAAAACCACCAAAAATGTGACCATGTTTATGCCTCGTAACCCTGCGGATGACTGGTGTGCCAGTCCCAGGCCGAAGCCAGGATTTCTTCCAGGTTGTCGTGCTGCGGCTGCCAGCCGAGCTCGCGCCGAATTTTGGCGGAGGAAGCCACCAGCCGCGCCGAATCGCCGGGGCGGCGCGGCGCTTCAATCACCGGAATTTTCACTCCGCTGACTTTTTGCGCGGTTTCGATGACTTCGCGCACCGAGTAGCCGTTGCCAGAACCCACGTTGTAAATCAATTTGTCATGCTCGCCCAGCGCGTCCAGCGCCAGCAAATGCGCCGAAACCAGGTCGAGAATGTGAATATAGTCGCGGATGCAGGTTCCGTCGGGCGTGGGGTAGTCGGTGCCGAAAATGGTGGCCGCTTCGGCTTTGCCCTGCGCCACCGCCAACACGCGCGGGATGAGATGCGATTCGGGCTGATGCGCTTCGCCGTGACCGGGGCGCGCGCCGCAGGCGTTGAAGTAGCGCAGCGCGGCAAAGTGCAGGCCGTGAATCTGGCGATACCAATCCAGCGATTGCTCCACCATCAGTTTGGTGAAGCCGTAGGTGTTGGTCGGCCCCAGCGGCGAATCTTCGCGGATGGGTTCTTCGCTCGACTGGTAAACGGCGGCAGTGGAGGAAAGCACAAAGCGCCGCACGCCCGCGCGCACGGCCATATCCATCAGCGAAAGCGAATTGACGGTGTTATTGCGGAAAAATTTTCCCGGGTCTTTCATGCTTTCGCCCGCTTCGATGAAGGCGGCGAAGTGCATCACGGCGTCATATTTTTTGCCGGTCAGCGCCAGCGCCAGCGAATGGCTGTCCGATAAATCGGCGTGGATAAATTCGGCGCCCGCCGGAACCGCCTGACGGTGCCCGGTGACCAGCGAATCATAGACGGTGACGCTGTGCCCGGCTGAAATCAGCGCCTGGGCGGTGGCCGAGCCAATGTAGCCCGCCCCGCCAGTGATAAAAATGTTCATAGAAACTCCTGAAAAAAAAGATGAAAAACGGCTGAATCGTTACAGCGGCGGAAGAATCGCCAGATGCCATTCCGTAGCCTGTTGATAGGCGTGCGCCAGGCGCAACAGAGCCGCTTCGGCAAAATGCGGCCCCATCAACTGCATGCCAACCGGCAGCTGATTTTCGTCAAAGCCCACCGGGAAAGCCAGCCCCGGCACCCCAGCCAGGTTGGCGGGCAGCGTAAAAACATCTTCCAGGTACATCGCCAGCGGGTCGTCGCCGTGCGCCCCAATCGGAAAGGCGGTGGTCGGCGCCACCGGGCAGGCAATCGCATCCACCAGCGAAAAAGCCTGCTCAAAATCACGCTTTATCAGCGTGCGCACCTTCTGCGCCTGGCCGTAAAAAGCGTCATAATAGCCCGCCGAAAGCGCGTACGTCCCCAGCATAATGCGGCGCTGCACTTCATCGCCGAATTTTTCGCCGCGCGTTTTGGTGAAAACATCCCACATCGTCTCGGCCTCGGCGCGCGGGCCGTAGCGCACGCCATCAAACCGCGCCAGATTGGCACTGGCTTCCGCCGGGGCAATCAGATAATACACGGGCAGGGCGTACTCGGTATGCGGCAGCGAAATTTCGATAATTTCTGCGCCCAATTGTTCAAAAAGAGCAATCGCCTCGCGGATTTTTTTCTCGACTGCGGGCTGAATCCCGTCTATGAAATATTCCTTCGGCACGCCGATGCGGACTCCCTGCAAGTTGTCCGGCGCCTCAAGCGAAATTTCCCCGGCTGGAAGATTTTGCGCGGTCGCGTCCAACGGGTCTGACCCCTGCATGGCGCTGAAAATTGCGGCTACATCCTGCGCCGAGCGGCCAAACGCCCCGACCGAATCGAGCGAGGAGCCGTAGGCCACCAGCCCGTAGCGCGAAACCCGCCCATAGGTTGGCTTCAGCCCGGTGACGCCGCAAAACGAAGCGGGCTGGCGCACGCTGCCGCCGGTATCCGAACCGAGCGCGGCGCAGGCCATGCGCGCGGCCACCGCCGCCGCCGAACCGCCCGAAGAACCGCCCGGCACGCGCGACAAATCCCAGGGGTTGCGCGTCACGCCATAAGCCGAATTTTCGGTGCTGGAACCCATCGCAAATTCATCGGTATTGGTTTTGCCAAGCACAACCATTCCGGCCTCTTGCAATTTTTTGACGGCTGTCGCCGTGAAGGGCGGGATGTAGTTTTCCAAAATTTTTGAGCCGCAGGTGCAGGGCATGCCCGCCACCGTCAGCACATCCTTCACTGCCAGCGGAATCCCGCTCAGCGGCGAGGGCGCGGCTTTTCTTTTTCGGCTTTCATCGGCAGCGTCAGCCTGTTTCAGCGCCCCGGGCTCGTCGACGAAGAGAAACGCATTCAGCCGCCCATTTTGCGCGGCGATGGAATCCAGCGCCGCGCGCGTCAGCTCGCGGCTGGAAATTTCTCCGCGCTGCAACAGACGGCTGGCTTGGGTCAGGGAAAGAGTGGCGAGCGACATGGCTTATTCTTCGGCAGACGGCGTCCCATCGCCAAACACCGGCGGGATTTTGAATTGTCCGGCTTCGCGCTCGGGCGCATTTTTGAGCAGTTCGTCGCGCGTCAGGCCGGGGCGCGGCTCGTCGGGGCGCAGCGGGCTGGCCGCGCCGAAAATGCTTGCCGTTGGCGGAATACTGGCCGTGTCCAGTTTTTGCAATTGCGCGACGTAATCAAGAATGGCGGAAAGCTGCAGGCGATAACGCGCCTTTTCGGCCTCGCTTAAATCGAGGCGCGCCAGCTGGGCAATATGTTCAACTTCTTGCAGGGAAAGGGACATGGCGCGAATTATACCCGCGCTTTTAACTGGGAGCGTTTGAAAACTCCTCGTTCCAACCCTGCGATATGCACGCGGCGCGGACTGAAGTCCGGCCTGATTTCGTCGTAAAAGTCCGCTTAAGCGGACTTGGTTGGGCTGAGGCCGGGCTTCCAGCCCGCCGAAAAAATGGCTGGACCATCCAATATGGTATATTTTGCCCATGCGAATTCTTTTCGTGGCCGATGGCCGCTCCCCGATTACGCTCAACTGGCTGCGACACTTCACCGAAGGCGGCCACCAGGTTTTCCTGGCGTCCACCTTCGACTGCGCCCCGCCGCCCGGGTTGGCCGGATTTCGCTGGATACCGGTCGCTTTCAGCGGGGCGAAAAAGGCTCCGGCAGCGGCGGGCAGCCTGCGGCGGGGAATTTGGGGCGCATCCGCCCTGAATTTGCGGACCGCGCTGCGGCAGTGGCTCGGCCCGCTGACGCTCGCCTCCGCCGCCTCAGCCTTGCGCGCCTTCCAGCGCGAAATCCGCCCGGATTTGATTCACGCCCTGCGCATTCCCTACGAGGGCATGTTGGCCGCTCAGGCGGCGGAAGACATTCCACTGGTCGTTTCGGTATGGGGCAACGACTTCACCTTGCACGCGCCCGCCACGCCGCTGATGCGTTTCTTTACCACCAAAACTTTGCGCCGCGCCGACGCCCTGTTGGCCGATTGCGCGCGCGACATTCGCCTGGCGCGCGCCTGGGGTTTCGCCGTCGAAAAACCCACGCTGGTGACGCCCGGTAACGGCGGCATCCGGCGCGATGTGTTTTTTCCAGCCGCCACACCGCCCGCCGAACCGGTGATTCTCAACCCGCGCGGCTTCCGCGCCTATGTGCGAAACGACACCTTTTTTCGCGCCATTCCGCTGGTTTTGCGAGAAATGCCGCAGGCAAAATTCCGCTGTGTTGGCATGGCCGATGAACCGCGCGCGCGCGCATGGGCGCAGCGGCTGAAAATCGAATCTGCGCTGGAACTGCTGCCGGTGTTTTCGCCCGCGCAAATGGCCGACGCTTTCCGCGCCGCGCAGGTGATGGTTTCACCCAGCACGCACGACGGCACGCCCAACACCCTGCTGGAGGCGCTGGCCTGCGGCTGTCTGCCCGTGGCTAGTGATTTGGAGTCAATTCGGGAATGGATTACCCCCGGCGAAAATGGTCTGCTGGTCAATGCCGCCGCCCCGCAAGCGTTGGCGCAGGCCATGCTGCGCGGCCTGCGCGACGCCGATTTGCGCGCGCGCGCCGCCGCACAAAATGCCGCCCTGATTGCCGAAAGAGGCGACTACGCAGAAAATATGCGGCGCGTGGAAGTGTTCTACGCGCAAATTTAAGCCGAATCAGCAACCTGCCTTACGTTGGTATCTTTTCAAAAAAGCAAAGAACCTTTTTTTGTAACTGTTCAGCCATCTTGTCTCTAAACACGTACCGGCGGGCTGGAAGCCCTGCCTCAGTACACGGAAGCCTTTTGGCAACCCGCGCATGTTGTATCACGGGCGTGAGAAACGTAAATCACGCCACGCTTGTTTTCTGCGCCTTACAGACGACTGCTGAGCCATACCCTACCACCCGCTCATAATCGCCGGTGACATCGCCGGAGGTGGCGCGCGCCAGCACGTGAACATTTTCGCCGCCCAGCGCGCGCGCAGCCCACAGCACTGCCGCCAGCGCACCCAAGCCGCAGGCTTCGCCGCGCCCGCTTTCTTCCAGGTCGAACAAACCGTCGGGGTCAAACCGGGCCAAAGTCTCCAGCATGGCATCATCCAGCCGACGGGCAATCGCTTGCGGGTAGAAGTGTGAAAGGTCGCTGGAAGCAATCAGCAGGGCGTTTTTGCCTTTCAGCGTGGCGGCCAACGCTTCGCCAAGGGCGCGCGCCAGCAGACGGGTTTGGGCGCGGAGCATAACCGGCAGAAGCGTAAACTCTGTTTTGATGGCGCGCAAGACAAAGGGAAGTTGAATCTCCAGCGCGTGTTCGGGGTCATTGGCAACCGGCGTCAGGCCAATCTCCAGGCGCGAGACCAGCTCGCGGTTCAAAACATCCACCAGCGCGGTATCCACAGACACATTTCCCAGCGGCGTGCTGTAAAAAGCGTGGGCGCTGGTCAGCAAGGGCGCGGGGTGATAGGCGTGCATGGGCGCGAGAATGGCGACTACTTGCGGGGTGCATCCGCGCACGGCGGCGTAGGCGGGGCCGGCGACCGCGCCGGAATAGCGATGCCCGGCGTGCGGTGCAATCAGCGCCACGACATCTTTCAGCGCGGGCGCGTCACCTAAAAAAGTATCTATCTGACGCGCCAAAAGCTGCGGATTGGCCTCGTACCAGGTTCCAGCAATGGGGGAGGGTCGAATGGACGAAACGGGAGGCATTGGTAGAAATCCTTTCTGACTCTACTGACGGCTGGGCAGGAAACGGGTGGATTGAAACGCTAGCGCGGAAACCATTCCGCCGCCCCGGCGTCATCGCCTGCCAGCAACACCCCGCCCGTGACGTGGGCGCGGTAGAAGAGGATGAAGTCAGCGCTTTTCGAAAGTTGTAAATACCGCTGAGGTCAAGACTTTTTGACACAGTTTGTAGTTTACCAGTTTTCCATTTTTAGGAACTTGGAAGTTAAATCTTTGTACAAAAAGTAAGAAAATTAACCACAAAAGGTCACAAAGAGTCACGAATTTTTGAAAAGCCACTCTTTTCGACAAAATACATCCACTTACAAGCAATACTGTTTAGTTAGCGGTTTCGGGGTCCAACGTCTCCCCGTTGGCGCCAAAGTCGGGCGACGTTGGACTCCTTATCTAAACAGTATTGCACTTACAAGAGCGTTAACTCTGGTGATTACCCATCTCTTTGCTCCACCCTGCAAAGCGGCATCAATATCGCACAACGTAGCGCGACATTTATGCCGCTTTTGTCCGCAGGATAAAAATTGTCGGCTTGTGGGCAATCACTAGCACTAACTCAACTGTAACGCGCTTGCTGTTGAAATGACCTTGTACGGTTATCAAAGTGTCCTTGTGCTACCCTTGCACCGTGATTCTTTCTGATTTGCTCTTCCAATCTGCTAATATTGAAAACCAGCGTCAGACGCGCCGTGGTCTCGAAACCTTTATTCAGGCCTGCGAAAGCGATTTTCAAACTGGTCTGATTGAGTTTTTTCGCCCGAATGCCGAACGTTATGCTGCCCTGATGGCGCACGGCCAGGTTGTCAACGTCTATCGCCTGGATGGGCGGCTCCAGCAGATCGCTCCTGAAACCTGGCCTGCGTCCCTGCTGCCAGGCGAACAGGATTTTATCGTTCGCGCCTTGTCGCTTACCCCGCAAACGGTGCGGCTGGTTAAAATTCTGGTGGAACAGATGGAAACCGGCCAAACGCTAAAAGCGGAAAACGTGACGCTGGAAGAGCAAGTGGCGCAGATGGGAAACCTGCCTCAGCCGAGCCTGCTTCACTTTTCCTGGAAAAATGCTGAAGCCCTGGCGTTGCTTCCCGGCGCAGGCCGCCCGCCGCGCCATAGCCTGTTCATTGCCGCTGACCAGATTTTGCACAGCGCCGGAAGTATGGTGGCGCTCTACGGTTGGCGCGAGCCGCTCCAGCAGTTGAGTGGTCACCACTTCCTATCAGAGTCGCCCGCCTGGGAAGAGTATGTTTTACACCATGCTTTTGTGGTAACCGTGGCACGCCTGCTTTCACGTTTTGAAGAACTGACGGGCCGTATTTTGCTCAACGCGCTTATTCGTGAAATGAATTACTCAGCCTCGGCGCACGGTTGGAACATTAGCCTGACACCTACCAGCGTTACAGACCAGGCCGTTTTCTCCTCGCCGCAACAGGCCGCTGAAGTCTACCGCCGAATGTTGCAAATTATTTCCAGCCACCTCGAGATTTCCATTGGCACGAACTTACTCCATCTGCTGCGAACTGAAAGCGAAATGCGTTTGCGCTCGCCGTATCGGCAGACGTTTGAAAAATATCTGGCGGTCGCGTTGCAAAAAGATTGACCAATTTCCGTAACTCGTGTAAAATGTCCCCTCGCCATCATGCAGCGTAGCATGGTGGTTTTATGTATTTATGGACATCCCATCTCGTAGGAGTAATCATGTCGCCTGTTTTGCACACCAAGAATTACGCGCGTATTGCAGTAGACCTTAAACTGCCTAATCTGATAGAAATTCAATTAGATTCGTTTGAGCGCCTCAAACGTGAAGGGCTCGACGACCTGTTGCACGAAATTTCGCCGATTGAGTCTTACAACAAGGGCATGAAACTGTACTTTCCCAGTCGCGGCCCCGAAAGCCAGCAGTGGGGCTTGAAATACTGGTTTGGCGAAGCCAAGCATGACATTGAAGAATGTGTCGAGCGCGATCTGACCTATTCCACCCCGTTGTACGTCTCCGTACTTTTGGCTGGGCCGGATGTGCCGGAACCCATCAAACAAGATATTTTCTTGGGCGATTTTCCCGAAATGACCGATAAGGGCACATTTATCATTAATGGAACAGAGCGTGTGGTCGTTTCGCAGTTAATTCGCTCGCCTGGCGTCTACTTCGAAGCGCCGGTAGACCGCTCCACCAACCGCCGCCTGGCGATGGCGAAACTCATTCCTGACCGTGGCGCGTGGATGGAGTTTGAAACCCGCAAAAACGACTACATCATTCTGAAATTCAACCGCAAACGCACCGTGCCGATAACGGTTTTCTTGCGTGCACTGGCCGCTGTGGATGATGGCATTGCCGATTCGCCGCTTAAATTTGGCACTGACGAAGAAATCATTTCTCTGTTTCAGGATGTTGACACCAACCCTGAGCGCATGTTCATTCCATCAACCCTGCGCCAGGAGCCGGAATGGGATTTGAGCGGCCATCAAACCGTTGCCAACGCTGCGTTGATTGAATTTTTCAAACGTATGCGCCCCGGCGACCCGGCTACGCTCGATAATGCGCGCGCCTTCATGATTGAGCAACTCTTTGACCAGCGGCACTATGACTTGGAGCGGGTGGGCCGCTACAAGCTCAACCAAAAGCTTGACCTGAATATTTCCGTCTCGCACCGCGCCATTAGCAAGCAAGATATCATTCGCCTGGTGCGCCGCATGATTTTAATCAACAACGAAGTTGAACCGCCCGATGATATTGACCACCTCGGCAATCGCCGCGTCAAAACTGTCGGTGAACTGATTCAGAACAAACTGCGCATCGGCCTGCGCCGCATGGAACGCGTCATCAAAGAGCGCATGTCCATTCGTGACCAGGAGCAACTCTCGCCGGTAACGCTGGTCAACATCCGCCCGGTGGTGGCTTCTTTGCGTGAATTCTTCGGTTCCAGCCAGCTGAGCCAGTTTATGGACCAGACCAACCCGTTGGCTGAACTTCGTCATAAGCGTACGCTCTCGGCTCTCGGCCCTGGCGGTTTGCGACGTGAGCGCGCCGGTTTTGATGTGCGCGATGTTCACCACTCGCACTATGGCCGCATCTGCCCAATTGAAACGCCTGAAGGCCCGAATATCGGCCTGATTGGCCGCCTGGCATCTTTTGCGCGCGTCAACGAATACGGCTTTATCGAAACTCCGTATCGTCGTGTCATCAAAAGTATGAAATGCGACGATGCAGCGCTGGTAGGCCGCGCTTTACGCGAAGAAATTCGTCATGGCGATGCCGTCATTGCCAATGTAGGAGACCGCATTGACGCCACCCTGGCGGCTAAACTGGCCGACCTCGGACGTGAAATTTTGATTGTGCCATTCGTTTCCGAACACATGGAATATCTCTCCGCCGATGCGGAAGATAAATTTGTCATTGCCCAAGCCAACGCGCCGCTCAGCGAACATCAAGAATATATTGGCGGGCGTATTTCCTGCCGCTATCATTCCGGCTTTGTTTTTAATAACCCTGAAAGCCTGGACTACATGGACGTGGCCCCGCATCAGGTTGTGGGCATCAGCGCCGCCCTGATTCCATTCCTCGAACACGATGACGCCAACCGCGCGTTGATGGGCTCGAACATGATGGCGCAGGCCGTGCCGTTGGTGCGTCCTGAAGTTCCCACCGTTTCGACGGGCATGGAATCGTATGCCGCCAAAGACTCCGGCCAGGTGATTGTGGCCGAGGCGGATGGCGAGGTCGTTTCAGTGACGGGCAAAGACATTACCGTGCGCGATAACGATGGCACAATGCATGTCTACACCTTGCGCAAATATCAGCGCTCCAACCAATCCACCTGCATTGACCAACGTCCGGCGGTAACCAAAGGCCAAATTGTCAAAAAAGATGACATCATCGCCGACTCGTCCTCCACGGATGGCGGTCGCTTGGCGCTGGGGCAAAACCCGGTAGTGGCGTTCCTTTCATGGGAAGGCGGCAACTTTGAAGACGCCATCCTTCTTTCAGAACGCTTGGTACAGGATGACCGCTTCACTTCGGTTCACATCGAAAAACATGAAGTGGAAGCCCGCGACACCAAACTCGGCCCCGAAGAAATTACCCGCGACATTCCCAACGTGGGTGAAGAAGCCATCAAAGATCTGGACGAAGGCGGCATCATTCGTGTTGGCGCGGAAGTTGGCCCGAATGACATCCTGGTTGGAAAAATCACACCCAAGGGTGAAAAAGAGCTTACGCCTGAAGAGCGTCTGTTGCGAGCCATTTTTGGCGAAAAATCGCGCGATGTCAAGGATACTTCGCTCCGCATGCCTCACGGCGAGCGCGGTAAAGTAGTGGAAGTCAAAGTCTTCACCCGCGAAGATAACGCTGACCTCTCTGCTGGCGTGGATACGATGGTGCGCGTCTCAATTGCCCAACGCCGTAAAATCACTGCGGGCGATAAGATGGCCGGCCGCCACGGCAACAAAGGCGTCGTGTCGCGCGTCGTCCCTGTCGAAGATATGCCTTTTCTCGAAGACGGTACGCCTATTGACATCATCCTTAACCCGCTGGGCGTGCCAGGCCGTATGAACATCGGTCAGGTGCTGGAAATTCACCTCGGCTGGGCTGCCAAACGTCTTGGCTTCCGCGCGATTACACCGGTATTTGATGGCGCGCACGAGGAAGAAATTGAAGCCGAGCTGGCGCGCGCCTGGCTGGTGGATGAAGCCTGGCGTCAGATTGGCTTGGTTGCCTGGGATTGGCTTTACGAACAAGAATTTGACCCCGAAAGCATCCGCGACGATGATGAAGTTCGTATGCTTTACCTTGAACACTGGCTGGGCGATAAAGATTACGACATCAACAAAATGGCGATTGATCCCTACTACGCCCGCATGATGACTGCGCGCCAGTGGCTTAAAGAGCAAGGGTACGACCCCGAAGGAGTTTTCTCATTCACAGATGCTCCGTCCCGGCACTTTGAAGAACCAAAAGATGTCCGCGCCGTTGAAGTCTGCCTGCGCTTGTGGTTACACAACCTCGGTCACGATGATGTCCCTGCCGAAGCGTTGATGACCACCGCTCAAGAGGCCATGATCGCCTCGGGTCATCCGATCCCGACCCTGGGAAAACAATATCTGCGTGATGGTAAATCCGGCCAACCTTATGACCAACCTGTTACTGTTGGCGTGATGACTATGCTCAAACTGCATCACCTGGTCGAAGATAAGGTTCACGCCCGTTCCACTGGCCCATACTCGCTGGTGACACAGCAACCGCTGGGTGGCAAGGCGCAATTTGGCGGTCAGCGCTTTGGCGAAATGGAAGTATGGGCGCTGGAAGCCTACGGCGCTGCCCATATCCTGCAAGAAATGCTCACCGTCAAGTCCGACGATGTTCAGGGACGTGTCAATGCTTACGAAGCCATCGTCAAAGGCGAGCCAATTGAGGAGCCAAGCATCCCGGCATCTTTCCGCGTGCTGGTTAAAGAATTACAAAGCCTGGGACTGGCGGTTGAAGCCATCAACGAAACCGGTGACGTGGTTAAGTTTGGAAAAGACGAGGAAAAGGCTCACCCGCCCAAACTTTCTACAGGTCTGATGGGCATCGGCTCCGACCTGGATACTATTGTGTAGCGCTTGACGACACAAACGGCGTGTGATAAAATCGCACTTCGTTATGCAATAGGTAAGGTTATTCCGTTCCTTGCGTCAGCCGTGTGAGGTCATCTGGCAAGAAAAAGATGGCCTCACACTTTCACTGCCATCAATTGTTTTATCAACAATCTGTATCTTGTTTCGGAGGCGAATGTGCCAACAATTAACCAATTAATTCGCAAGGGCCGCCAGTCCAAAAAGGTCAAGTCCAAGGCTCCAGCGCTTCAGTTCACCCTGAACTCGATGCGCCAGCGCCGAGTTCGTCAGGCCAGTGGCGCGCCCCAAAAGCGTGGCGTGTGTACGGTCGTGCGCACGATGACGCCTAAGAAGCCTAACTCCGCGTTGCGTAAGATTGCTCGTGTGCGTCTGACCAACGGCCTCGAAGTGACCGCTTATATCCCTGGCGAAGGCCATCAGTTGCAAGAGCACTCTGTGGTGCTGGTGCGTGGTGGTCGTGTCAAAGACCTGCCCGGTGTGCGCTATCACATCGTCCGTGGTTCGTTAGATACAACTGGCGTTGCCAAGCGTCGTCAATCCCGTTCGAAGTATGGCGCCAAACGTCCCAAGCCTGAAGCCGCTGGCGCCGCCAAAGGCAAGAAGTAATTTCTGGAGATAGAACATGCGTAGAGGAAAGCCCGAAGAACGCCCCCTTGCCCCGGACATGCGCTACAACAGCCTGAGCCTGTCCATTTTTATTCAGCATGTGATGCTGAGTGGTAAAAGAAGCCTGGCCTATCGTTTGATGTACCAAACCCTGGATTTGATTCAGGAAAAAACGGGAAAACCGGGTATCGAAATCTATGAGCAGGCCATGAAGAATGTTGGTCCTGCCATGGAAGTCCGCCCCCGCCGCGTCGGTGGCGCCACCTATCAGGTGCCGATGGAAGTTTCATCGGCGCGCCGAGCGGCGCTGTCCATTCGCTGGATCCTTACCGCGGCGCGTGCCCGTTCTGGGAAATCTTTCCCGGAGAATTTGGCCGCCGAGTTAATGGACGCTGCCACAAACCAAGGCGCGGCCATTCGCAAACGCGAAGAGACCCATAAAATGGCAGAAGCCAACCGCGCCTTCTCCCACTATCGCATGTAGTTTTTTGTAGAGGTAACCTGAATGGCCCGTAAGTACCCGCTCGAAAAGTACCGCAACATCGGCATCATTGCTCATATTGACGCCGGTAAGACGACTACCACAGAGCGTATTCTCTTTTATACTGGTAAAACCCACCGCATTGGCTCTGTTGATGATGGTACTACTGTCACCGACTGGATGGCCCAGGAGCGTGAGCGGGGTATTACTATTGTATCTGCGGCAGTCTCCGCAGAGTGGAAGGGCTATCAAATCAATGTGATTGATACCCCCGGTCACATTGATTTTACTGCTGAAGTTCAGCGTTCTTTGCGCGTCTTGGATGGCGGCGTGGTTATTTTTGACGCCGTTCAAGGAGTAGAGCCGCAATCCGAAACGGTTTGGCGTCAAGCCGACCGTTATGGTGTACCACGCATCTGCTTCATTAATAAAATGGATCGCGTTGGTGCTTCCTATGAACGCTCACTTGAAACCATCCGCCAGCGCTTAGGTACTCATCCGATTCCCATGCAATTGCCGATTGGTTCGGAAGCGACTTTTAGAGGCGTTGTTGATTTGATGGAAATGCAGGCCATTTTTTGGGAAGACGACTTGGGTGTCGAGCCTCGCTACGCCGAAGTGCCTGCCGATATGTCAAGCGAAGTTGCGGCCGCTCGCCACGAAATGGTAGAAAAAATTGCTGAAACGGATGATGATCTGACCCTTAAATATCTTGAAGGTGATGAGATTACCGTCCCTGAACTGAAGGCCGCTTTGCGCAAAGCCGTTATCTCTGGCCGCGCGTACCCGGCTTTTTGTGGCTCTTCCCTCAAAAACAAGGGCGTTCAGGCTGTGCTGGATGCGGTGATTGATTACCTGCCTTCCCCAGCAGACATTCTGACTGTACATGCGACTGACCCTGACTTCCCCGACCAATTTGTGGAACTCAAAACAAACGATGATGAACCGTTAACCGCGCTGGTCTTCAAAATCGTGACCGATCCTTACGTTGGCCGTTTGGCCTACCTCCGTGTTTATTCTGGTAAATTAATCCAGGGAACCACCGTTCAAAACTCCACCAAGGGTAAACGCGAACGCATTGGACGGTTGATTCGTATGTACGCTGACCGTCGTGAAGATATCAGCGAAGTTCTTTCTGGTGATATCGCCGCCGCGCTCGGTTTCAAAGAGTCATTTACCGGAGATACCCTGTGCGATACTCGCAATCTGGTGCTGGAAAGTATTTCTTTCCCTGAACCCGTGATTGCAATAGCCATTGAACCCAAAACCGCTGGCGACCAAGAAAAAATGGGCGAAGCCCTGCGAAAACTTTCGGAAGAAGATCCTACCTTCCGGGTGCGCTCTGATGAAGTTACCGGACAAACGGTGATTTCGGGCATGGGCGAACTCCACCTCGATATTCTGGTAGATCGTCTTTTGCGCGAGTTCAAAATTCAGGCGAATGTAGGTAAACCGCGTGTTGCTTACCGCGAATCGATTACCCGCCGCGTCGAGAAGGTTGATCTGAAGTACGCCAAACAATCCGGCGGCCATGGACAATATGGTCATGTGGTCATTGCTATGGAACCCGGAGAACGTGGATCTGGCGTTATTTTTGAGAACAAAATTGTTGGCGGCACCATTCCGAAAGAATATATACCGGCGGTAGAAAAAGGTATCAAAGAAGCATCCGAAAGCGGTGTTTTGGCCGGTTATCCTGTGGTTGACCTGAAAGTCACCCTAATTGATGGTTCTTACCACGAAGTCGACTCCAACGAAATGGCTTTCAAGACAGCAGCGTCCATGGCCTTCAAGGAAGGTGTTCATCGCGGCGGCGCAGTTTTGCTGGAACCCATTATGAAGGTTGAAGTTGTTGCCCCCGAAGAATATCTGGGTGATGTCATGGGACAAATTAACAGTCGCCGTGGCATGATTCAGGGCATGGAAGTCCGCCCGGGCAACGCCCAGGCAGTTAACGCCATGGTACCCTTGGGTGAAATGTTCGGTTATGCGACCGACTTGCGCTCTGCCACTCAAGGACGGGGTGTTTCTTCGATGGAATTTAACCATTATGCGCCTGTTAGTGACGCCGTGGCGCAGGAAATTATCAAAGCGTAAGATTCTTTTCATCACTTGCACAAGGAGTAATTATTCATGGCGAAGCAAAAGTTTGACCGTTCCAAACCGCACCTGAACGTAGGGACGATGGGACACATCGACCACGGCAAGACGACCCTGACAGCGGCCATCACCAAAGTGGCGGGTTTGATGGGCAATGCGGAATTTAAAGCCTACGACCAAATTGACAGCGCCCCGGAAGAAAAAGCGCGCGGCATTACGATTAACATCGCGCACGTGGAATACCAGACGGAAAAACGTCACTACGCCCATGTGGACATGCCGGGTCACCGTGACTACATCAAGAACATGATTACCGGTGCCGCGCAGGTGGACGGCGCCATTCTGGTAGTCGCCGCCCCTGACGGCCCGATGCCGCAAACGCACGAACACGTACTGTTGGCGCATCAGGTGGAGGTGCCCAGCATCGTCGTGTTTTTGAACAAGACCGACATGATGGACGACCCGGAGTTGCTGGAGTTGGTAGAGTTGGAGCTGCGTGAGCTGCTGACGAAACAAGGCTTCCCTGGTGACGAGACCCCGATTGTGCGCGGCTCGGCAAAATTGGCCTTGGAAAGCACCTCGACGGACCCGAATGCGCCGGAATACGCCTGCATCCGCGAGTTACTGCGGGTAGTAGATGAATACATTCCGCAGCCGAAACGGGACACCGACAAACCGTTCATGATGGCAATTGAGGATGTCTTCTCGATCAAGGGCCGCGGCACAGTGGTAACGGGTCGTATTGATCGTGGCATCGTCAAAGTGGGCGACACGGTGGAAATAGTTGGCCTGCGCGATACGCAGACATCGGTGGTAACTGGTGTGGAAATGTTCCACAAGCAGTTGGATGAGGGCATGGCAGGCGACAACGTTGGCGTATTATTGCGCGGCATTGAGCGCACAGACGTAGAACGCGGCCAGGTATTGGCGAAGCCAAAGAGCATGACGCCGCACCGCAAGTTTTTGGCGGAGGTGTACGTGCTGAAGAAAGAAGAAGGCGGGCGACACAAAGCCTTCTTTACTGGCTACCGCCCGCAGTTCTACATTCGGACGATGGATGTAACCGGCGACATCACCCTGCCGACAGGTGTGGAAATGGTCATGCCCGGCGACAACGTCAACCTGACGGTGGAACTGATTGTGCCGGTCGGCCTGGAGCAAGGCTCCAAATTTGCCATCCGCGAAGGCGGCCTGACCGTTGGCGCGGGTGTCATCACTAAGATTATCGA
>Ga0210022_1000185_pt1 | contig 45495 bp, 45 predicted proteins | sample CryGeymeta201520_FD_183984 | JGI IMG/M metagenome (GOLD analysis project Ga0210022, IMG submission 183984) | Groundwater microbial communities from Crystal Geyser aquifers in Utah, USA - Crystal Geyser metaG 2015-20 (SPAdes) (version 2) | ecosystem: Environmental > Aquatic > Deep subsurface >... | reverse complement strand
CTTTTCGGCATGTTTCTTGCCGTCAAAAGTAACTTTGCCCATGGCGCCGCCTTTGAAATCTGCGGTTTTTCCCGGAGGAACTGCCATTGCGCTGCCCGCAAATGCCACTGCGATTATCAGAGCTGCGATTATCGTGAATTTCTTCATTTTTTCACCTCCCCTCTCAAAAGATTCTTCCCTAAAATAACTTAGGAATCAAATTACATGCCAGTTAATCTGTTTGATTTTAAAGCTTAATCTCAACAATGTTCTTCCTTTTTTAGGGAAGCTGTCCTCAATTTGGAAATTATTGAGCCAGCTCAATATAACAAATATATTCCTTTGTTGTCAAGTGAGAAATGAGTTTATTGTGAAAATTGACCGGTATCAGATGTTATAATTGAAAAAAATAATTCGGAGGTTTTATGGGGTGCATATTCTGTGAGATTATAAATAAGAGAATACCTGCAAAAATAATTTACGAGGATAAATTTGTCATAGCCTTTGAGGACATAAATCCGCAGGCGCCTGTTCATGCCTTAGTCATACCCAGAAAACATATCGCAACCAATCTTGATATCAAGGAGGAAGATAGCGGACTTCTCGGCCGCCTGTTTCAGGCTGCAAATAAGATTGCAAAAGAGAGGGGGATTGCTGAAAGAGGGTTCAGGCTTGTCATGAACTGCAATCCTGAATCAGGGCAGACTGTATTTCATATTCACCTTCATATCCTCGGCGGAAGGCAGATGCACTGGCCTCCGGGGTAGTTTACGGTTTGTAGTATTTCTTTTTCTTTTGCAGATATTCCTGCTCTACCTTGCCCTCAGGATAATCATGGGGATATTTATAGCCTATCCCATGACCGAGTTTTTTTGCGCCGGAATAATTACTGCCTTTTAAATGGTCGGGGACTTCCATGGTCTCTTCCTCAGCGATGTCTTTCATCGCCTCCTCTATTGCCATGTAAGCGGAATTACCTTTGGGCGCATTGGCTATGTAGATAACTGCCTCTGCCAGCGGGATGCGCGCCTCAGGCATTCCTACAAACTCAATTGCCTTTAATGCCGATATGGCAAGAACCAGCGCCATCGGGTCTTTAAGCCCTACATCCTCTGCGGCGCAGATGACTATGCGCCTTGCTATAAAGCGCGGGTCTTCGCCTGCATACAGCATCTTTGCAAGGTAATATATCGCCGCATCAGGGTCAGAGCCTCTCATACTCTTTATGAATGCGGAGATTGTGTCATAGTGCTGGCCGCCTTTCTTGTCATATACAACTGCCTTCTTCTGAATGGATTCCTCTGCAATCTCTTTCGTAATTATTATCTTTTCGTTTGCATCGGGCTGTGTTGTTAAGGCAGCTATCTCAAGCGCAGAGAGCGCCTTTCTTGCATCTCCGTCCGCCATCTTTGCAATATGCTCAAGGCTTCCCTTCTCAGGAGAGATGTTTAAATTCCCAAGTCCTCTTTCCTTATCGGTTAATGCACGGTTCAGGATTTTAAGAATATCTTCGGTCAGGAGGGGTTTAAGCTCAAACACCTGACTCCTTGAAAGAAGCGCGGAGTTGACATAGAAGAACGGGTTTTCCACTGTTGCCGCTATGAGCGTAATGTTCCCTTCTTCCACATCAGGCAGAAGCGCATCCTGCTGGAGCTTGTTGAATCTGTGAATCTCATCAAGGAAGAGTATGGTCCTTGTGCCTGTCTTTTTTTCGTCTCTTGCTTTTTTGATAACCCGTCTCAGCTCATCAAGCCCGACTGTCGCTGCATTCAGCCGCTCAAAGCGGGCATTTGTCTTATTTGCGATAATCTGCGCCAGAGCTGTCTTGCCTATACCGGGCGGGCCGTAAAGAATAAGTGATATGACCCTGTCAGCCTCTATCGCCCTTCTCAGGAGTTTTCCCTTTCCGAGAATATGCTCCTGCCCCGCATACTCATCCAAGGTCTTCGGAGTCATCCTGTATGCAAGAGGGTCTTTTATGTTTTCATATTTATTAAAGAGGCTCATAGGTATTATTTAACCCTTGCTAATTTTTTTAATGCTCTCCACTGTTGCCTGCATTATCTCTTTCGGCTCGGGCTTGCACACAGGACAGTATAGCTCCCCCATGTCCAGGAGGCAGACATGCCCACATTCAGGACAGCACACACACTTGTCCGTCTGTTCTTGGCATACAGGACACAGTTCCATTTGTTTAATTATATCATTTAACTATCAGACAGGATATGGCTAACTATTGCTCATTCTCGTCCCGATAATCCGCCTGAGGCGAAACGGCGGCCGCGCTATTTTTTCTGAAACACAAACAGATGCTTATGCATTATCAGGAGAAAATTGTACTCTTGCGATTTTTTCTTCCAGAAACCGGTTGCATGGCAATTGTGCTGGACTTTGATGATGTCCTCCCTCAGCGCAAACCCTGCCTTTAGAAACCGTTCCATTTTATAGGTTCCAAATGAGACTCATAGTCTATGGACGTAAAAGCATAGATCGTATTAAATAGATCATTGACATGGACAGCATTCAGAAAAAATTCGGCGAGAACCTAAAGAAAATACGTAACAAACAAAAACTGTCACGCGAAAAACTGGCGGAATTCAGTGGTTTGCACTGGACTTACATAGGAAGTGTTGAGCGTGGAGCAAGAAATATCTCTCTTAAGAATATTAAGAAGTTAGCAGACGCCTTAAATATAAAAATTTGTGATTTGTTTGTTGGAATCAATGCCAAAAAGAACAAATAATAAGCCAAAGCCCAAGACGAAAACTGAAAAAAAGACAAAAGCCTATTCCTTTTCAGAGAATTCGCTCAATTTCTACATTTCTGAAGAAACAGCCTCTTATGGTAATAATGGCAAGAAGTATTTCGATGTCTACTATGACAACCCTAATCTCTCAGTAAGGCTTCTAAGAGGCAATTGCATTGAAATCCTTAATAGGGCAAGGGAGAACAGCGTTGACATGATATTTGCCGATCCTCCTTATTTTCTCTCCAATGGAGGTATTAGTTGCCATGCAGGGAAAATGGTGTCTCTCAACAAAGACAAATTACATAAACTGCCTCTATTCTGTTAAAATAGTTTTGAAATGAAGCAGTATGAAGCGGTTATAAGGGTTATGGAAGCCAATGGTGGTTATGCCACCCTTGGCTTTTTAAATCAAGAGGTACTAAAAATTAAAGCTTGCGTTTGGAATACTAAAACCCCATTTGCAAGTATCCGCCGTATTGTTCAGGATGAGCGTTTTTTCTTTAAGATACGCCCAGGCTTGTGGGCATTGAAATCCTATAAAGACAAGTTACCACCTGAAATTCTTCCGGTTAAAAGCCAGCCAAAGGCAAAAGAGGAAGAATACTCTCACAGCTATTATCAAGGGTTACTCGTAGAAATAGGAAACTTAAAGAAGTATAAAACATTTGTCCCCAATCAGGATAAAAACAAGCTTTATCTTGGCAAAAAACTTTCTGAGGTTGTAACGGTTTCCGATATATATAAGTTTAGCTATGATGAGATAGTTCGTACAGCGCGAACTATTGATGTGATGTGGTTTAACGAGAGAAACATGCCTGTAAGTTTTTTTGAAATCGAACATTCCACAGATATTCATAACTCCTTACGTAAGTTTGGTGAGCTTCAGGACTTTTATGCCAACTTCTGCATAGTCGCAGATGAGGTCAGAAGGAGGGAATTTCAGGCAAAATTGTCGTCTCAGGTATTTAACCCTATCAGCAAAAGGGTTGGTTTTTGGAGCTACGATAATGTGGCCGAATTACATTCAAAAACAAGCGAACTCATAAGTATAGAATCAAGACTTAGATTGTAGAAAGGGAGTGTAAATGTTATTTAAACCTTATTTCAAAAAAATATCGGAAGAGCTAATAAGCAATATTATTATGTTCAAGAAAAAATACCCTGAGACAAAAAATAATTGTTATCCTGAAGAATTAACAAAAGTATTTGAAAAACATATTGAGGTTTATGGGCATGCATACTGTATGGATGTGGTTAGTGAAAGGAAGAAGCTATCAAAATTGCTCTATAGAGCCTTAAATGAAATGAAGCATTGAAGTCAAATATCAGCAGGTTGCAGGATCGGTTGACGAAAAGTTGCAAACATGCGATTTCAAGCGCAAACAGTATTTAAAACTCGTATCGTCGCTTGGTATCAAAGTAGAGTATGTCTATGTGTTAAATAATTGGTTTAAAAAGCCTGAATACAAAGATGTGTTGGATTATATTCATAGCGTTAATTGCCACTATAAATTTAATGAGCTTCCTTTGGCGTGGTTAGGATTGCCTACAAAAAAGGTCTAACAGAGGACATATCCCGGATTCATCCGCCCGAAAATTCGTCAGCAGTTGCAAATATTAAGAGACAAGGGCTATATCGAGTTCTTAAGTAAAGGACGCTACAAATTAACTTAAATGAAGGATATGGTGGAGGTCTAATTCTATGCCAAAATTTATTGTAGACTTTGAATTAGCAGGACATCTTGAAGTTAAGGCTGATAGTGAAGAAAATGCTATGGAGATTGTTGAAAATATGGATTTTCAGGAATTGATTAATAATGTGCAGATTTTCAACGTGGGGAAGAATTATATTGAAAAGGTGGAATGAAAATATATAGAACATCCCCGCCCCCAAAATCCGCCAGTAGCAACAAAAGCACTGAAGGCTTGACACACAGTTGTTATTATCTTGACTAACCGTTGGAGGACATGTTAGCCTAACAGCAGAATTTTAGAAGTTTTTGCAGTTGATGAAACCACAAAGACTTTTTGACTTTGCGGTTTTTTTGTTGAGACCTTCTGAGATTTGAGTTTTAAAAAAGGAGGTAAAAGAAATGGCTAATGGAACAGTAAAGTGGTTCAATGACTCAAAAGGCTTCGGCTTTATCACAAGCGAAGACGGCAGCGATGTATTTGTCCACCATACGTCAATCCAAGGCAATGGATTTAAATCCCTTGCTGAAGGTGATAAGGTCAGCTTTGATACTGAACAAGGCCCGAAAGGCCCCAAGGCAATCAATGTAGTTAAACTGTAATTAGATGGGAAAGGCTCCTTCAGGTTGAGGGAGCCTTTTCATAACATTCTCCTATTAAAGTTTAATACAAGAGCAAAGAATTGTCCGTGCTTGCAAGTCTAATGCTTCCCCTCGCACTTCGGTTCTCTTGCTTTAATCTCTTTTTCAATATCCGCAATCCGCTCGTTCAGCAGTCTGCACTCTTCTTCAAATTCAATTTGCATATTCTGCGCTTTTTCAGAGCCCATGTGAACCGAGGTCTTCCCGAAAGTGAATGCATGTATATCCTCAATATCGCAGAGATTGTCTTTGAGGCGCTTGAATTCTGTCTTTAGTTCTTCGACCGTTAATTTTTCAAGTTCTTTGCCCATTTCAGAATATCCTTAGTATAACGCTACAAACTCCTTAGGCGAAAAATTGGTCTTCATTGTCCAGATTGTAGCTACGCCGTTTTTCATCCGATAAACTGCCAGAGGCTCATATCCCGATTGTTCGATAAAGGGCTTTAAAAATTCGCGCCTTTCAACAATCTCCTTCTTTAGTTCAATATCTTCTACAAGCTCAACAGTTCCGCTGACCCTGACCTGAATAAGGTTTTCAAAGCTGCCGTTATTAAAGCTCATCTCCACATTCGGATTTTTGGTTAACTGCTTGTGAAGGTCTTTCATCTTTCCTGTATGAAAGACTATGCCGTTTTCATCCGCCTTATACATCATCATGCCGCGGACATGCGGCTTATTCCCCTCGACAGTCGCCAGATGGAAAATTGGCTTGGCGTTCAGGAAATCGAATATCTCGCTTTTGTTCATTCTAAGTTCTCCTTTCATATTTATTGTTACCTTAAAAGTGCCGTTTTTATGTCTCGAATCAAATCCTCGCCGTCCTCAATTCCCACTGAAAGTCTCAAGAGCGTCTCGCTGATGCCTGCTTTTTTCCTGTCGGCAGGAGACATCTTTGCATGGGAAGTCTCTGAAGGAAAACAAATCAATGATTCAACTCCTCCGAGACTGACTGCCTGTGTTATCAAATTCTGACAAATGCACATTAATAGAGCCGAAAGTGCCATAAACATAAATTGTGCCTTTCTCTTCCCTTGTTGTTACTGCAGTTAAGTCTCCAGTTATCTCTGCCTTTTTCTTTCCCAATATCGAGTAAATCCATTCATGTATGAGAGGCAACTCAGAGAGATCGCGAGCAGAATAAGTCCAGAGATCATTAATACCATGATAGCCATGTCGGACACCCTTGTAGTAAACATTTACCCAGTAATTATCATGCAGATATTCGTCTTCATCGGCAGTCCTGCTTGATTTTCGGAGTAATTCGTCGCATCTGGTTTTCGCCTCAGAAGGAACTTCCGCCCTTACTGGAGCACCCGCTATCTCGGATGAGAAAGTATTGTAAGATATCGGCGGCGCAACTTTTTCTACGCGAAATGTGAGCGCAATGCTGGGCGCTTTCGATTCTTCATCCTGATTATTTTTTGGAAAAAGCCAATCAAGAATGCCCATGATTATCGCCAGTTTTATTTATTATTTTATGCCTTAGTAATCATTTCATTTTCCCCACGCTCTGGCTAACTGGCAGGGGAATGAACATCTATAAAATGTGTCGAGACAATTTTACAATTTAAATTACTCAAGGGTTATTTCATATACTTCATTAAATTCAATTTGATAAAGACTATCACCACGTCGTTTAACACGATAGAATGATAAATCCCCTGTACCAAAAATTATTTCGGCATTATCTGGCAATCCCACAATTTCTTTTTTGAATTCTTTGATAGACATAGACTTTTTTCTTTAGACATGTTACCTCCAATTGTAATTTATTTAAACACAACAACTAATATACCAATCTATACAAAAAATAAAAGGGGGCGGGTACATTTTCTAAAGCCTTTTGCCTGCAGGCGTCACTTTATCCTTTGAACTGGCTTCCTTTTGCCTACCCCCTTTGACAGAAGGTATACCACAAGTTGATTGAGGCTTACGCCTTCTTCCTTTGCTTTTTCCATCAGCTCCTTATGCAAAGACTTCGGAGTCCTTGCAAGTATCTTCCCGCTGTATACATCTTCAGATGATGGTTTTGGTATTTTTCTTTTTTCCTTCCTTGCTGTTTTAAGCCATAGCTCCTCTGCAATCTTTACCTGCTTTATAGCATTTTCCTCGGTTTCTCCAAAAGCAGAACAGCCCGGAAGATCGGGAACAGTAGCTATAAACCCCTTGTCTTCTTCGCTGTAGAATACTTTTATCGGATAGAGCATCTTATTTTTCCTCCTTCATTGTTAAATTGTAGTCTTCCACAATCTTTAAAAACTGTCTGACCTGATAAGGTTTTGCCATGCCATGAACATTTTGAAAATTCAGAATCTCAATAACGCCCTTCTTGCTATATACCCTGTGACTACCCTTACCGCCCTTATACTTAAAACCAAATGCCTCTGCCATTTTGCAAATTTCGTCAAATCTCACATTCTGCAGATTATTCTTAATCCTGTCAAACAGCTTTTCAATCTTGCTCATTTTATTCTTATGCTATCACATATAATATCATAAGTCAATTTTCCCCGCAGTAACAAAAATGAGATTAAATAAATATCCATGTTATAATTCATCAGGTATTTCTGCATGGACACAATAGAGAAGCTCAGAATCCTCTCTGAAGATTCGCAGTATGACCTTGCCTGCGCATGCGGCAGCAATAAGGATGACCGCAGGAGAAGAGGGCTTGACGGCAAATGGCTCTATCCTGTAACGCTTCCGAATGGCGGTTATTCCATACTTTTGAAGACCCTTCTTTCCAACGCCTGCTCAAACGACTGTAAATATTGCCCCCTGCGGTCTGAAAGCAAAGTGCGCAGATGCATGCTCCGGCCCGAAGAAGTGGCAAATGTATTTATGGAATATTTGAGAAAGAAAAAAGTTTTCGGGCTGTTTTTGAGTTCAGGCGTCATCGGCAATCCCGATTACACGATGGACAGGATAAACGCGGTTGCCCGCATTCTGAGATATAAGCATAATTTCAAGGGCTACATTCATCTGAAAGTCATTCCCGGGGCTTCGGACGCAGCAATAGAGGATTCCATGAAACTCGCAAGCGCAGTATCGCTCAATATTGAAACTCCGGGTAAAAAACGCTTTGACCTGCTTTCAGATAAAAAGGATTATATCAATGATATCGTCCGCCCCTTAAAGCTCATGGCAAGGCTCACAATGCAGGTTCAGAGGTTTTCAAAGGTTAAATGCACTACACAGTTTATTGTGGGAGCATCGGACGAGCCTGACTCGGAGATTATAGAATCAATGTTCGGCATATACGGGAGGCTTAAATTCCAGCGTGTCTATTTTTCAGCTTATCAGAAGGGCCTGGGGCATCCTGACATTCCGGGGGAGAAACGGTTGCTTTCAAATCCTCAAAACATATTCTTGCGTGAGCACCGGCTGTATCAGACTGATTTTCTTATCCGCAGATACGGCTTTAAAAATGAGGATATTGTTTTTGACAAAAACGGCAACCTGAGTCTTGATAAAGACCCGAAACAGATATGGGCGGATACTCATCCCGAATTTTATCCCATAAAAATCAACAGCGCAGATAAAGAGGCGCTGCTCCGGGTTCCAGGACTCGGGCTTGAGTCGGTATCTAAGATTTTGGAGGCAAGGCGTGAGAGAAAAATCTACCGCACTGAGGATTTGGGGATAAAAGGCAAAAGAGCTGAGAAAATAAAGCAGTATGCAGTTTGCGGGTAAACAGGAATAAATGCCATCAAAAGTGTTTCAGCTTTTAAATATAAAATAAACCGCGCCCATGAGGCAGAGTCCTGCCCAGAGGTAATTCAGTTTTACAGGCTGGTCCATGTAAAAGACCGCAAAAGGGATAAAGACAGAGAGTGTTACGACTTCCTGAAGTATCTTAAGCTGTGAAAGGTTCATCTCAGTATATCCTATGCGGTTTGCCGGAACCTGAAGCAGGTATTCAACGGATGCTATGCTCCAGCTTGCCATCGCGGCTATATGCCATGCCTTGTTGTTAAGGTTTTTCAGATGGGCATACCAAGCAAATGTCATGAATACATTTGAAAGGATAAGCAATAAAGTTGTCTTTGCGATAACTGGCATTATTTTACCTCACAAAATAAAATTGTTTTATTTTAACATGAATTAATATGCGGGTGGATGCCTGACTCTTTCCTTATGCTATAATTTAGCCATGGTTAATCTAAAGGACATTCAAGAGGCACTTAAGAATATTCAGCCTTTCATCCACAAGACACCTCTAATCTTCTCCAACTCATTCAGCAGGCTTATTAATGCGGAGGTGCATCTTAAGACGGAAAACCTTCAGAAGACGGGCTCGTTTAAGGTGAGAGGCGCATTCAATAAGCTCATCAATATCCAAAATGAAAATAATCCCCCCTCACCCCCCTTTACTAAAGGGGGGAAGGGGGGATTATCAGGCAAAAAGGTGATAGCCGCCTCAATGGGCAATCATGCGCAGGGAGTTGCGTTTGCTGCAAATGCCCTCGGCCTTCACGCAAAGATAGTAATGCCTGTAACCGCGCCGATAGTAAAGCAGGAGGCGACAAAAGGCTATGGCGCTGAGGTTGTCCTTTACGGAGAAAACTTTGGCGATGCTTTAAACCATGCGCTTTCACAGAAGGACTATACATTTATTCATGCGTTTGACGATGAGAAAATAATTGCAGGGCAGGGAACTATCGGCATTGAGATAACAGAGGATTTAAAAGGCATAGATTTTATAATTGTTCCTGTCGGAGGAGGCGGGCTTATCTCAGGCATAGCATCTGCTGTTAAGGCATTGTCCCCGCAGACAAGGATTATAGGCGTACAGACCGAATCCGCAACAGCAGCGCATGATTCGTTCAAAAATAAAAAAATATCCGACAAGCTGCCCTTACCCACACTTGCTGATGGAATCGCTGTCGGAAGAATCGGCGAAAAGACCTTTGAGATAATGAATAAGCATGTGGATGAAATGCTGCTTGTGAAAGAAGACTCAATTGCAATGGCAATACTGCTCTTCCTTGAACGGAAAAAACTTGTTGTTGAAGGAGCAGGGGCGGCGCCGTTGGCGGCATTGATAGACAACAAGGACAGGTTTAAGAATAAAAGAATTGTCCTTGTTGTCAGCGGAGGGAACATAGATTTTACTCTCATTGACAGGATAATCCACAAAGGGCTTGTATCAAGCGGAAGGATAGGTGTTTTTGAGGTTGTTGTTGATGATGTTCCGGGCAGTCTCCATTACGTGACCGGGGTTATAGCGTCGCACAAGGGGAATGTGCTGAATGTTGTCCATGACAGGCTTGCAGGCGGCCTGCCTGTGGGAAAGACAAAGGTTGTATTCACAGTAGAAGTAAAAGGCAGGGAGCATCTGGAAGAGATACTTTCTGACCTTGAGATAAAAGGGTTCGGACTGAGAAGATATAAATGAGCCGCCCTTTTCTTCAAAGGCAGGGAATGGGAATTAAGCAGAATATAACTTGAAAAATTTTGCAACTGGAATTATCCTATTGACAGGACACAGTGAAACAAGCGGGATGCCCCGAGCTGCTCGGGGCTTAGCTTGAAATGTCTTATCGGATGAGGAGACGCTTATGAAAAAGATTATTTTTGTCGTCCTTATGTTTTTTGCATTATCTGCGGTGTATGACATAACTTTTGCGGCAGAGAATGCAGGGTATGCAAATGCTCTTAAATATTACAACAGCAAAAAATACAAAGAAGCTGTTGAGGTTTTAAAAGAGCAGACGCAAAAGAATCCAGACCCGTCTGGCTATTACCTGCTTGGCTATGCGCTTTATAAGCTCGGAAAATTTGAAGAGGCAAATGAATACTTTAAAGAGGCATACCTGCTTGACCCTGAGTTTTCGCTTGAAAAAGCCGGGCTGATAAAGAAAACGCCTTCCGCCTTAGGCGGGACTAAGCCTGAAGATGCAGAGAAACCATCAGTTGAAAAGGCGCCTGATGCAGAGAAGCCGCCTGTCTCCGAAACAAAGGTAAAACAGCAGGAGGCAAAGAAGGAACCTGTTCCTTCAAAGAAGACCCTGCCTCAAAAACCTGAAACCTCAAAACCTATTAAGGAAAAAACGGCGTCTGCCGCTGCGGCAAAGAAACCATCCGCACAAGAGCCAAAGAAAGTTGAGCCGCAAAAAGCCGAGCCATTAAAACCAATGCAGCCGCCGTCCAAGATGGAATCCTTGCTCAAATTTAAAAAAGAACCGCCTTTTGTTGCTACGGAAGTCCTGATTGCTTTAGGAGCCATTCTGGTAATTATTGTTTTGGCTGTCGGGTTTATTTTGTACAGAAAAAAAAGGAGCAAAAGCGATTTGCCTCCCGCAGAATAAATTACCTTTGCGTCATTCCTGTCTCGTATCAAGTACGGGATAAACTCCAGCAGGAATATAGAGCCTATTGGCTTGACTGGATTCCCACTTTCGTGAGAATGACAGACAAATCAGGTTTATGATAGACCCTAAATAGACTTGTCAGGAACATATTCTTAGGTTATACTACATAAAATTCGCTGCTAAATTTTCTTATGCGTATAGAAAAAATCGAACTCATAGGTTTTAAGTCTTTCTCCGAAAGAACTGTGTTTAATCTCCATCCCGGGATTACGTGCATCGTCGGGCCCAACGGCTGCGGAAAGAGCAATGTAGTGGATGCCTTCCGCTGGGCATTAGGCGAGCAGAGCGCAAAGAGCCTGAGGGGCGGAAAGATGGAGGAAGTGATATTCAACGGCTCTTCCTCAAAAAAACCCAAAGGGATGGCGGAGGTAACCCTTGTTGTATCAGGCATGGGAGACCCCACGCAGGACAACGGCAATGACCCCCAGAACTCCACATCTGTAACAAGAAGGCTCTACAGATCCGGCGAGAGCGAGTATATGGCAAACAAATCCGCATGCCGGCTTAAAGACATAAAAGACCTGTTCCTGGATACCGGGCTTGAAGTGAAGAGCTATTCCATACTTGAACAGGACAGGATAGCAGCCATACTCAATTCCAAGCCGCAGGACAGAAGGTTCATCATAGAGGAAGTCGCCGGCGTGATGAAATACAAGGTCAGGAAGACAGAGGCTCAGAATAAACTTGAGGCGTCAAGATTAAATCTGCAGCGGATAAATGATATTGTTTCAGAGATAAAAAGACAGATAAATGCGCTGGACCGTCAGGCCAAAAAAGCGGCGAGATATAAGAAACTTTCGGCGGAGGCGAGGACAATAGAACTCAAGATTGCAAAGAGAGATTACCAGACGCTAAAAGAATCATTGGAAAGGATACTTGCAGAATACAATGTCCTTAAAGAAAACGAGGGGATGAAGAAGGCTGAACTCACAAAGATTGAAAACATTTCAGAAATAAACCGCCTGGCCATCCTTGAAAAAGAAAAATCCCTTGAAATAATACAGCAGGAATTCAGGGATGTAGAAAAAACAATAGCGGAAACCGAGAGGTTAATCGCTGTGCTTAATACGGAGAGAGACAACCTGAAAGAATATCTTTCAAAGCTCTTTATGCAGAAGGACGAGTTTGAAGCCAAGGGGAAAGAGTTGTCAGAAAAGCTAAACGGTATGAAAGGGACAGAGGCAAGGCTTTCTGCGGATGTAGAAGGGCTTAAAGAAGAGCTTAAAATAAAGAATGAGCTTGTTGAATTAATAGAAAATGAACTTTTAGAAAAAGAAAGTTCCGTAGATTCAAGGCGCAGAAAGGCATTCAGCTCCTCAGAGGAACTGAGCGCACTCAGAAATGAGACAGGCAGAATGCAGGCGTCCCTTGAGGCATTAGAGAGAAAAGAGGCTGCGCTGATAATAGACGCCGGGGATTCAAAAAAAGTTTTAGGCGAAATTGATTTATCAATTATAGATGTGGAAGGTTCTCTCCGTGACAAAAGCGGCGAGGTTCTTCTGCTCAGTGAAAAGAAAAATGTATATGCCGCAGAGGTATCTTCCGTGAGGGAGAAGATTGAACGTCTCAGAGATGAGATATCACAAACAAAAGAAGGCCTGGCATCAAACATATCCCGTATGGAGTCTTTAAAGGAACTTGTTCTTGACGCCCCTACCCGCGAGATTCTTATGGAGGGAGCTAATCTTCATATCGTCTCTTCGCTCGCAGATATACTTAATGTTGAACCTGAATATGAAAAGGCGGTTGAAAACTCACTCTCGGAAAAAATCAATTCTTTTATACTTAAGTCCCTTGATGATATTGAGGCTGCTATCGCCACTTTGAAATCAAAGGGCGCAGGCAGGATGTCTTTCATCCCGCTTGGTTCCAAAATAGCTGATGAATCCTTTGATGCCCCCCCCGGCATAATCGGAAAGGCCATAGACTTTGTAAAGGTTGATGCAGAGTTTACAGATATAGCAAAAAATCTTCTGAGAAATATCCTCATTGTAAAAGACCTGAAGACAGCCCTTGCAATGAGGGAATTACGGAGCGGCTGCTTATTTGTAACCCTTGACGGCGAGATAGTTGAACCTTCAGGCGCTGTCATAGGCGGAGAAGGCAGGGGGGTTTTAAAAAGGAAAAGGGAGGTCAGGGAAATTGAGGAGTTAATAGGGCAGAAGACAAGTCTAACAGCTCAATTGCAGGAAGACATTAACAGGTTTCAACAGGAACTTTCCGAGAAGGAATCGGCTGTAAGAGATATTGCCGCTGCAATAGTTAATGCGGAAAAAGAGATGTCGCTTTCAAGGCTTACATCTTCAAACTATCAGGAGGAGAAAGACAGGACAGACAGAAAACTTGCCTACCTTTCAATAGAGCTTGAGGAAATTGCAAGGGAGAAAGAAGCGCTCAAAAATATGATAAGCGAAAAGGAAGCCGCAATAAATGCCGGGGAATCAGAAAAGAATATCATAGAAAAAGATATGGCAGCCCTCTTGGAAGATATAAGCCGGAAGAAGCTGAATTACGAAGAAAACCGCTCGTATGTAACAGACGTCAGGCTGTCAATAACATCCGGCAGAGAGAAAATAGAAGCGGTGCAGAAGGAAATAGAAACAACAGGCAGCGCCCTCGAAGAACTGCTGCGGAAGGGCAATTTACTAAGCGAAGAGACAAAGTCTGTGGAAGAGCGCATCTTGCAGAGAGAGACGGAATTAGGCGAGAATGAAGATAAGGTCAAAGGCGTGGTTTTAGACGCAGACAGGCTGAGGGATGATATATCTGCAAGGAAAGATGCGCTTGAACAGGAAAACCAGAGTATGCTCTCAAACGAGCAGGCCGTCAAGGCGCTCAGGCAGGAGATAGACGCCCTCTCAGAAAGAGTCTCAAGCCTGGATGTGGAGAGAGCAGAGCACATACTGAAGATTGAAAACCTGACCGGGAATATAAGGCAGAATTACGGAACAGAGATAGATTCGTTTGAGACAGAGCCTCTCCTGCCGGAAGATGAAGAGCGGCTGGTTGAATTGAAGGCGAAGATACAGGAACTCGGCGCTGTAAATCTCGGTACGCTTGAAGAATATGAAGAACTGACTGTGCGATATGAATTTCTCTTAAAACAGCAGGACGACCTCAATAAATCAATTGCCGAACTTGAAGATGCGATAACAAAGATAAACAGCACAACGAGGAAAAAACTAAGAGAGGCATTTGAGGCGCTAAAGGTAAAATTCTCCGAGGTCTTCCTCTCACTATTTGGAGGAGGAAGGGCAGAGCTTATTCTTACGGATGAAAGCAATATCCTTGAAACAGGCATAGATATAATTGCGCAGCCTCCGGGCAAAAAGCTGCAGAACATAAGCCTTCTTTCAGGCGGAGAAAAAGCTCTGACGGCCATGTCTCTTCTATTCGCAAGTTTCCTTATAAAACCCACTCCGCTCTGCATTCTTGATGAGGCGGATGCGCCGCTGGACGACTCCAGTACCGAAAGATTCGGCAGAATGCTGAGAGAACTTTCAAAGGATATTCAACTCATAGTGATAACGCATAACAGGGTAACAATGGATGCGTCTGACTACATCTACGGAATAACAATGGAAGAGCCCGGCGTGTCAAAGGTTATCTCAATGCAGCTTGCAGAGGCATAGCATATTTATCAGGGAGAAAATTATAGGGCCTCATCTCACTCTCTCCGCCGGTTCATTTTGGCTTGACAGTAAATTTCGCATTCTTGACTTTATTCCGGGCAAAAAGATATACTTTCGGACTGGAGAAAAACAATGGGAACTTATACTACATATCATCCTCACAAGATTAAAAGGAAACGGACGCACGGCTTCCTGGAGCGCACGAGTTCAAAGGGAGGACGCGATGTCCTTCAAAGAAAAAGGGCAAAGGGCAGAAAAAAGCTGACCGTTTAATCTTTTATTCTTATCGCAGACAGGGCGTTACGTCTATGAACCTTATTAATTAATGTGAGCGGCTTGGACGTCTAAAGTATAGGAGTGCAAGGTGGGAGATACAATTAAAAATATTTTATTGGGGGCTATCTCGCTCTATAAATATGCAATCTCGCCATTACTGCCCCGCAGCTGCCGGTTTGCGCCTACCTGTTCTGAATATTCAGCAGAGGCAATAGAAAAATACGGCGCAGTAAAAGGCAGTTATCTTTCATTAAGGAGAATACTCAGGTGTCATCCGTTTCATAGCGGCGGCTATGACCCGGTAAGGTAAGCAAGGCAATGGGAACAGAAAAAAGAACACTTATAGCTATAATTTTTTCAATAATCATCCTCGTAGGGTATCAATTTTTATTTCCTCCTCAGCCGCAGAAGCAGCCGCTGCCGGAGCAGGCGCAAGAAGAAAAGAAAGAAAGCAAACAACAGGAAGCTGTGAAGTCTCCGCCTAAGGCGGATTCCGTTCCTGTTCCAGAGCCGGCAGTATCCCATGCAGAAGAAAAAGAGGTAAGGATTGAAACAGGTCTTTATTCTGCAACGCTCTCATCAATAGGCGGAACGATTAAAAAATGGGAATTAAAAAAGTATAAAGATAAAGATGGGCTGTCTGTTATCCTTCAGCAAGGCCAGAGTGTTTATCAGCCTCTCAGCATAGGTTCGCAGAATAACTTTAACCTTGCAAATGCCAATTTCAAAATCTCAGGCAGGGATATGAAACTTGATGAAAACACAAATACAGGCGCTGTCGTTTTTGAATATGCAGCCTCCAAATATTCCATAAAAAGAACTTACACCTTTTATAATGACAGTTATAAGATTGACCTTAAGGATGAAGTTGCGGGATTGCCTGAATACTGGATAACGACAGGCACTGACTTCGGAATTCATGACAGAAAAGACACGTCAGCTCATCTCGGCCCTGTGCTCCTGAAGGACGCAGAGAGGATAGAATTTGACGCAAAAAAACTAAGCGAGACAAAAAGCTATCAGGGCGGGCTGAGATGGATTGCCCGCGAGGATAAATATTTTTTCTCGGCTATTGTGCCGGTAACTCAGATGGATGAAGCAGCTGCCTGGAAGGTTCAGGATGCATCAGTTATAGCATTCAAGGGGAAATCCGGCATTAATAATTTTATCGTCTATGCCGGGCCGAAAGAACACGACAATCTAAAAAAATTAAATGTCGGGCTTGAGCATATCATTGATTTCGGTTTTTTCTCCATCATATCAAGACCTCTGTTCTGGCTGATGAAATTCTTTCACAAATTTCTGGGCAACTACGGCTGGGCCATAGTGCTCTTGACAATAGTCACCCGAATCCCTTTTATCCCGCTTATAAATAAAAGCCAGGCGTCTATGAGAAAGATGCAGGAGATACAGCCGAAGATGGCTGAGATAAAAGAAAAATATAAGAAAGACCCCCAGAAGATGCAGAAAGAGACCATGGAGCTTTATAAAAAATATAAAGTGAATCCGCTCGGCGGCTGTCTTCCTATGCTTTTGCAGATTCCCGTATTCTTTGCGTTATATAAGATATTATCAATCGCCATTGAATTGAGGGGCGCGCCGTTCATTCTCTGGATAACAGACCTTGCAGGCCCGGATACGCTTTTCGGGCACATACCTTCGTGGTTCCCTTTGATTGGCGGTTTCGCTGTCGGTCCGCTGCCGATTGCCATGGGAATTACAATGGTCATCCAGCAGAAGATGACGCCGTCGTCAGCCGAACCTTCCCAGCAGAAGATGATGATGCTTATGCCGATTATATTCACATTCATGTTTCTTAATTTTGCGTCAGGGCTTGTCCTTTATTGGCTGGTGAACAACATTCTCTCAATTGTCCAGCAGTTTCATGTGAACAGAAAACTGGCAAAAGAAAAAGCTGATTCATAAAAGAGTACCGCTGTCCCCATTATCAATGATGACACTTTTCTATATCGGGATTTGGGAGCGCATAAAATCAATTGCAAGATATTTTCACACTCATTAGTAAGTTATACTATTAATTATGATTCTTGACGACACAATAGCCGCCATTTCTACCCCTGCCGGAGAAGGCGGAATCGGCATTGTCAGGCTAAGCGGAAAAGACGCAGTAAAGATATCGAACAGGCTGTTTCATTCCCCAAAAGGCAAAACCCTCTCTGCCTCAGCCTCCCACAGAATAATCTACGGCTTTATAAAAGACCCTGCCACAAGCGAGGCCGTGGATGAGGCGCTTGTCTCAGTAATGCGCGCGCCAAATACCTACACCAGAGAAGATATTGTTGAGATAAACTGCCACGGCGGGATGTCGCCTCTGAGAGATGTGCTTGAGCTTGCAGTTAAAAACGGGGCAAGGCTTGCTGAACCCGGAGAGTTCACAAAAAGGGCCTTCTTAAACGGAAGGCTGGACCTGAGTGAGGCAGAGGCAGTGCTGGACCTCATAAGGGCAAAGACGGATGAGTCGCACAGGATTGCGCTTGAACAACTGAGAGGAAAACTCTCTGAAAAGATTCTGAATCTCCGGGAACAGCTTACAAATCTCTGCGTCTTCATTGAGGCTTATATAGATTTTCCGGAAGAGGATATAGGGCTTGGTTCAAGGAAAGAGACTATTGAATCAGCGGCGGCAATCCTGAAAGAGCTTGAGTTGCTTTTAAAAAGTTACGATGAAGGCAGGTTTTTCAGGGAGGGGCTTGCAGCGACAATCGTGGGAAAGCCTAATGTCGGAAAGTCTTCGCTCCTTAATGCGCTTCTTCAGAAAGACCGGGCGATTGTTACGGATACCCCCGGCACAACAAGGGATACCATTGAAGAATATCTGAATATCAACGGCCTGCCGCTCCGCATAATTGACACAGCAGGGATAAGAGAATCGCATGACATGGCAGAAAAAGAAGGAGTTAAAAGAAGCATCAGTGCCATGGAAGATGCGGATTTGGTAATAGCGGTTATTGACGGCAGTGAGCCGCTGAAAGATGAAGACATTGAAGCGCTCGGAAAGACAAGAGGCAAAAACACAATAATAGTTCTCAACAAATCCGACTTAATAAGCTCAGAAGAGCAGAAGCGCAGAAGAGCAGCAGTTAATTCCGCTCTCAGTTCTTACTCTTCACACATGATAAATATCTCTGCGGCAAAAGGAGATGGGATAGAGGAACTGAAAGACACTATCCTCCAATCTTCTGTTAAAAACTGGAAAGAACAGAGAGAAGGTATTATCATTACAAACATCAGGCATAAGATTGCAATTCAGGCTGCTTATGATTCTCTAAAGGAGGGGATTAACTCAATTGAAACCGGCAAGCCGCTTGAGATAATTGCAATTGAATTCAGGGATGCGCTTGACAGGCTCGGAGAGATTGTGGGCGCTGTAACAACGGATGATATTCTCAACAGGATATTCAGCGATTTCTGCATCGGGAAATAAAACATTATAAACTATCAGGGTGCTGCGGCTGGATTGAGGCAAGATTCACGGGTCTGTCCCGAGCTGCTCGGGAAGACGACACAAAGTGGAGCGGATAGCCACCGCATGGGATAGATAACAGCTTGCTATATAGCACAATGCCTGCACTTAAAAAAAGATAGTTTAATATTGCCGAAAGACAGATGCGGTGCCCTGCAAAAATTCCCGGCTTAGTGCGCTGCCGACATCTCAGCTTTTTTGATGGAACTTTGAAGGTATTCTTTAAACTTGGAAGATATCAGCCATTTAATCCCTAATTTCTCAGCCCATTTTATTATCCCCTGGTCCGCTGTTACAAGCAGCGCATCAAGCTCCCGTGCAAGCAGAATAAGGTCCACATCCTCCTTGCTGTCAATAATCCCCTCTCTCAAAGCCTCCCTGTATTTTCTCCTCATGTCCTTAATAATATCTTCTTCGCCTGCTTTTGAAACACCTCTCACAGCCTTCTCTGCCACCCGGAGCCCCTTATTAATCCTCTCTCTCATGTCTTCTATCAATTCGTACAGCAGAAATGCAGGGCATGTAAGCTCATGTTTCTTGGGAGGTTTTTGCTGAAGAACCACGAGCAGGTCTCCTGATATTTTTTCAGGTTCTATGAAATTAAGGAGTTCCTCAAATATAGACGGCGGCATATAGAACTCCAGATGGGGAATCTGAGACGCTAAAAGCAGGAAGTTATCAAGCGCCTCTGTTGGCGTCCTGCCGAAGCTCTCGCGAACATCAGGATTTACAAAAAGGCTTGTATCTAAAACTACAGCGCTCTTCTTAAATTTTGCTTGTTCCATGAAGTTTGAACGCATATGTATTCCAGTTATTGCAGCTCGGACACCTGCCGGACCACTCCTGTGATGAATAGCCGCAGGCTGAACACCAGTACGGGAGCCGGAACGCTATTTTCATATCCACAGCTTTTTTAAATTCTTCTGCAGCCTTGTCGCATTGATTGCGCCTGAGATACAGGTCGCCCATTATCTGGTAAAGTTCAGGAGACGCCATACCGCTTGCGTCAACATAAGAAAATGTTTCAAATGCATCGTCTATCATCTCAAGCCTGTAATAGAGTTTACCGAGGAGAAATCTCAGCGCATGATTCTGAGGATTCTTTGACAGGCTGTTTTCATAAAGCCTTATGAGCCTTGAAGGCTCCCCCATGCTTATGAGCAAATCTTCAAGCCTGGCCAGGATTATCAGGGATGACGTCTGCTCATAGCTTTTCTCAAGAAAGTCTCCGGCGTCTTCTGCCTCGCCTTCCCTGAGCATTGCCTCTGCAAGTCCGATATATGCAGGCACAAAATTAGCATCCATTCTGAGCAGTGTCTTGAAGAGCTTTTTTGCCCGTTCAATATCCCCGCGCTCAAGGCTGTAGCGGCCGTATTCATATTTATACCCAAGCAGGTTCATCTGCTCTCTCTGCCGGTCTTTTTCTGTATGTTCATGCTTCAATATTGTCTTCTGCACGTCAACAAGTTCATCCCATTTTTCATCCCTTTCAAGGATAGCCCTCTTTTTATAAAGGGCGCTGAGATTGTCAGCGTCTATATCCAGGATTTTCTCTATATAGTTCAGCGCCTCAGCCCACCTGCCTGTTTTTTCCATCAGGCTTTCAAGCGAGAACAGCACCTCAGGGTTCTGTTGGCTGGAAGCAAATGCCTTATTATAAAAGTTTACCGCTTTTTGATAGTCCTCTTCGCCGGATGCAATGTCGCCAAGCCTCAGCAGCGCCGCAAGATGTTTCGGCTCTTCCGCAAGGACGTCTTCAAGCGATTCCTTTGCCTCATCCTCATTGTGTGCAAGAAGCGCATTCAGCGCCTTTGAATACATCTCCTGAACCCTGGCTTCTTTTTTCTGTTTGCGCTGATGCCGGAGGTTATCAATAAAGCGTTTTGTGTCCCTTATCGTAAAGGCAATGAGCATTGCAAGCGCGCCTGCAACGCTTGAAAGGAGTATCAGCGCTATCTTGGGAACCTCGTATATATCGTCAAAAGGTATCTTGATTGTTGTAATCTCTTTGTTGCCAATGGCAAAGAGCGCAAGCCCGGCAAGAAAAATAACGAATATAAATATTGCAAGTTTCCCCATTTATCAGTTATGACCCTTTTCTTCTATCTGTATTGCCGGCGCATCAAGCCAGAGTTTTTCAAGCTGATAGTACGCCCTTGTTTCTTCTTCAAATATATGGATAATAACATCTCCGTAGTCCATTAACACCCAGCGGCTATTCTTCAGTCCTTCAATTCCGAGGGGACGAATGCCTTTCTTTGAAAAGCTCTCCTCTATTGCCTCAGCAATTGCCCTGACCTGTGTTGTGCTTTCTCCTGAGCAGATAATGAAATAATCCGCAATAATGGACACGCCTTTCAACTCAAGGACGCATACATCAACGGCTTTCTTACCCGTTGCTATCTTAGCTGCTGCAAGGGCTTTGGCTTTACTTTTTATTAAAGGATTATCCTCCTTTCCATATTGAAGTTAAAAGTTAGAAGTGAAAAATTAAAAGTTCTTAACTCTCAACTCTTAACTTTATAAATCTTATGAGTAATTATATAGGATTCAACTTCTTCTGGCAATAGGTATTTTATGCTTTTCCTGAGATTTATCAGTTTTCTGATGCTCGTTGCCGATATTTCAACCGGCGTGATATGCAGCATTATGATATCCCTGCCGCTCTTGAGTTTTGTTTTGCAGGTTTGAATTTTTGCGTCATCAAGCTGTTTAAGAATGTTCTTATTTATCCTCAGATAAGGTGAGGAGGCAAGGCCTGTGAATTTAAAAGCCGGCCTTGAGACGACTATAAAATCCGCCAGGCTGACAAGCCTCTCGGACTGCCGCCAGTTAGGGACGTCAATAAAGGCGTCAATGCCGGCTATAAAATAAAGTCTTGCGCCCGGATAAGTGCGGCGCAGCTTTTCAACGGTATCTACGGAATAAGATTTGGACTTATTTTTGTATTCAATATTAGAAACAGTAAAGGAGCGGTTTTTAGATGCGGCAAGCCGCACCATCCTGTATCTGTGCTTCGCATCGGCAAGCTCTTTGTCCTTGAGCGGAGGGCTGCCTGACGGCACAAAGATAATCCTGTCAAGGCGGAGTTTTTCCTTAACCTCTTCCGCTGCCCTGAGATGCCCGTAGTGGATTGGATTAAAGGTCCCGCCGAATATGCCGAGTTTCATATCCTGGTTTCATATCCTGATTTCATATAAAGTATTATATCATTATGAAAGGTGTATGCTTATGTCCTGGATAAGTGGAGACTTCTCTGGCTTTTGGGTCTGAAGCATTATCATACCTAAATATCAGCCTGTCATCTTCAGATAAGTAGTTATATCCATACATCAAAATATTTACAGCGTTTGATTTAAAGACAAGAAATTCCTTGATATGCAATCTTGTACCGTTGATAAAAGTAATGATTCCCGTGATATATGCGGCATCAGGCGGGCGTTCTTCAAAAGAAATGTTTTGTGATTCTAAATAAGGATTTGCCGCAACCTTACTGAAGAATTCATAGAGATAATCCTTTATCTGCATATCTCAAGGGATTCAATTTCCTTAAGTTCATCCTCAAGATGCCTTAGAATTTTCAGTTCTCCTTCAAGCCCTACAAGTTTCATATCGTTTGCTTCGGTATGTTCCACCTCACCTGCCGCAAGCTTATCAATATCAACAGAAAGGGACTTTGCCAATGAATCTATTTTTTCACTTGTCTTTTTCAGGCTGCCCGCGATGATGCGTTTTTCCCTGTCCAAAGCGTTGGTCAGCAAAGGTATAATTTTCTCCGAAGAACTGCTCTTAATGGATATTGTCTGCATGGGACACCTCCCTGCTTGGATTATAACATAACTAACGAAGCGTTAAGGCTTTCCGGCTTCCCGCAGCAGATGAAAAATGTGCATGGCGGATTTATTCGATAAGGGCAATGCTTCTGGTGGAGGTCATATAACGGAACGAACTCTTACTCGTGCATCCTCAACAACAACTATTGACCCCTTGGCAATTTCTATATCAATCTTTAAAAGTTTCTCAAGTACACCGCAGACATTCTCTGCCTTTAGATTTTTTAATCTTATATGGATAATGCCGTAACATGGCGCACCTTCGTTTATGGCTAAAGTTCCGAAGTCAGAATCATGGGTCAAAACAAATCGTTCATCCGCGTATGCCATATCCAAAATATACCTATCATTGCTGCCCTGCCATCCTTTTTCCTTTACATCAGCCGCATCAATGCCTTTAGCTCTCAGAAAGGATAAAATTCTCGGTGAAATATTCTCATCCGCTAAAATCTTTACGGAATTGAATTTCATTAAGCAGTTTCCAGTTCAACAAATATCTCATTCTTAAGCGAGTGTGCGGCATATTCAAGACAGGCGCGAATATCATCTTTTGTCAGATGCGGATAGTCCTGCAGTATCTCATCCTCGGTAACCCCGGAAGAGAGAAGTTCGAGAATAAATTCAACCGATATCCTTGTGCCTTTTATAACCGGTTTTCCGCCAAGTATCTCTCTGTTTGTTGTTATCCTTCCCATCGCTTGCCTCCTCTTGCTAAGTTATCTTCATTTTATCATATTTAACGGGCTGATGATTGGCAATTAATTTTAGACCTCTTACCAGCCAACACGTTTCACGGCTTCCCGCAGCAGATGAAAAATGTGCATGTCCCGTTTATTTCTGTCCCACGCTTATTTAAGTATGGTGTCCCCGGAATTTTGTGGTGTCCCCGGAATTTTGTAGGCGTGATTTTATGCTCAGGCATTATGCTTAAACAGCGAGGGCGAGATCTTCTTCAGTTAAAGGTTTTCTTGATTCCCATGAATTATTGATTTTGGAAAAACCTGATTCTTCCAGAACATCTTCCAGCGTTCCCATCTCCTGACACCCTTCTATAAATGCCTCAACGGCTTCTTTGAGGGAATTTTTTGCGTCTTCAATGGTCTCGCCAAAGCTGGAGACGTTTAATTCAGGGGATAAGGCGACGTATAGGTCTCCTTCTTTGAATATCTCAATTCTTATGGATATATTCATAAACACCTCCGTTATTGAGGCTATTTTACCACATTTAACCATTTTTATAATCTTGTCTTAATCCTCTATTCTCAAAAAACACATATCCCAAAAACTTGCCCTAAAATCTCTGTTTAGTGCAAAATATCAGACAAACTTATTTCGGGTAAAAAGGTCTGACTTCAAAATAGGGAGATTTTTGCGTTGGTTAAGGTAGGTGTAATAGGAACAGGCTATCTGGGACAGCATCATGCCAGGATATATTCAGAGATAGAAGATGCAGAGCTGATAGCTCTCGTTGATATTGATGAAGAAAAGGCAAAAGTCCTTGCGGCTAAATATAACTGCAAGGCATATTCCGACTACAAAGCTATTATTAATGAGCTTGACGCCGTGAGCATTGTTACTCCAACAATTTCGCACCACAAAATAGCGCTGGACTGCATAAAGGCAGGGAAAGACCTTCTGATAGAGAAGCCGATAACCGCAAGCGTGGCTGAAGCGGATGAACTTATAAGCGAAGCGGGGAAAAAGAACTGCATACTTCAGGTCGGGCATGTTGAGAGATATAATCCTGCTGTCGTCGCTGTATCAGGACTGATAAAAAAGCCTTGGTTCTTTGAGTCTGAGAGGGTGTCGCCTTTTACAGGAAGAAGCGCGGATATAGATATAACGCTGGACCTTATGATACATGATATAGATATTATGCTCGGTTTTGCGGCTTCTCCTGTTAAGGAGATTAGGGCAAGAGGCGCAAGCATGCTGACGGACAAGATAGACGTTGCAAAGGTATGGCTTGAGTTTGAGAACGGATGCGCATCTGCGGCAACGGCAAGCCGGCTATCTCCTGAAAAAAAGAGGAGGCTTAAGATTTTTCAGAAAGACTCATTCATTCATGTTGATTATCAGACCCATGAGATAAGGGTTTACTCTAAAAAGGGAGACAGCATATCATCTGATATAATACGCCCTGAGAAAAAAGAGCCGTTGAAAGAAGAACTCATTGATTTTATCAGGTGTGTGAAAGGCAGGAGAAGGCCGATGGTTTCAGGCATAGAGGGCAGGAATGCGCTGAAGGTGGCGCTTGACATAACAGAGAAAATAAAAAAGGGGTTGGGGAGATAAGAATGGTTCCAATGATAGACCTGAAGAAGGAATTTGCAGAGATTAAAAAAGAGGTTTTTGATATGCTTGCAGAGATACTGGAGAGTTCGCAGTATATCCTCGGCCCGAAGGTCGCTGAATTTGAAAAAAAGATTGCGGATTATCACAATGTCTCTTCTGCAATAGGCGTTGCTTCGGGCACGGATGCGCTTCACCTGAGCCTTGATGCGCTTGGCATAGGAGAAGGAGACGAGGTGATTACAACGCCGTTCACTTTTTTTGCCACTGCCGAGGCCATACTCTACACAGGCGCAATCCCGGTATTTGTTGATATAGAGCCCGGGACATTGAATATAGACGCTAGTTTGATAGAAAAAAAGATTACTTCAAAAACCAGGGCTATTGTCCCGGTGCATATATTCGGGCGCCCTGCTGATATGGATGCGATTCAAAAGCTCGCAAAGAAGCATAATCTCAGAGTAGTTGAAGACTGCGCACAGGCATTTGGCAGCTCTATAAATGGCAAAAGAGCCGGGAGTTTTGGAGACGCCGGCTGTTTCAGTTTTTATCCGAGCAAAAATCTTGGCGCCTACGGCGACGGAGGCATAATTACGCTTAATGACCTAACTGTTGCTGACAAGGTAAAGAAACTCAGGAATCACGGCTCTAAAGGAGCATACAGGCACGAGATAATCGGGTTCAACAGCAGGCTGGATGAAATACAGGCTGGAATACTGCTTGTGAAATTTAAGCGGATTGATGAATACAACAGGAAAAGAAGGCAGAAGGCGGCGCTTTACACAGAGCTTCTGTCAGGCGCTGTAAAATGCCCCTCAGAGCAAGAGGGTTTTTATCATGTGTATCATCAGTACACAATAATGACTCCAAAGAGAGAGGTTATTCGGGAAAAATTAAAGGCAGCGGGCATTGCATCAGTTGTTTATTATCCGATTCCGCTTCACCTGCAGGAGGCTCTAAGATTTCTTGGTTATAAGGAAGGCGATTTTCCTGTTACTGAAAGGGCAGCAGGAGAAGTCCTTTCCCTGCCGATGTATCCCGGGCTTGAGGAAGAGACGGTAAAAAGAATTGCGGAGATAATAAAGGGCGCTGTTTAAAAAATTCCAACGGTTATGAATACTGTCATGATAGTCAGCGGTGAAAGTTCGGGTGAGTTATACGGTTCGCTTCTCGCAACGGCGCTTAAAACAAAATGTCCTGACACGCGCATAATAGGCATCGGCGGAGAGAGGATGAAAGCTGCTGGCGTGGAAATGGTTTCAGGCATAGCGAGTTCATTCGGCATCTCGGAGGCGCTTGCCGCTTATAAGGCGGTTAAAGCAACCTTCAAAAAAGCCGTAGACGCTCTGGAGAGATTTTCTCCGAGCGTAGTGGTGCTAATAGATTATCCTGACTTTAATATCAGGCTGGCAAAGGCTGCCAAAAAGAAAGGCATAAAGGTTCTGTATTATGTAAGCCCTCAAGTGTGGGCCTGGCGTAAGGGCCGAGTAAGGACAATCGCAGAGGCGTCAGACAGGATTGCAGTAATCCTGCCTTTTGAAGAAGAGCTTTACAGAGGCGCAGGCGTTCAGTGCGAGTTTGTGGGGCATCCCGTCCTTGAAGAGATAGAATCTATGACAGAAGACAAGGCCGGCCTGCGGAAAACTTTCGGGTTAGATACAGACTCCCCTGTTATTGCCCTGCTTCCGGGCAGCAGGCCGCATGAGCTAAAGAGTCTTTTGCCTGTTATGATAGATGTGGTGAGAGATTTTAAGGCGGAATTTCCTGATTATAACTGTCGGTTCATAATGCCGTTTGCTCCTAATGCGGATATGGATAAATATCAAAACTATATCGGAATTCTCAGAGATGAGGGAGTAACAGTTAAAAAAGAGAATGCGGTGAAGGCGCTCTCCGTAGCTGATATGGCTGTAATTGCATCGGGCACAGCCACGCTGCAGGCTGCATTCCTTGAGACGCCGATGGTTGTGGTATATAAACTCTCTCCGCTTTCGTATTTTATCGGCAGGCTTTTAGTTAATGTAAAATATATATCGCTTATAAACCTGGTTTCAGGCAGAGAAGTGGTAAAGGAACTTCTTCAGTCTCAGGCCGGCGCAAAAAATATTTTGAGAGAACTGAAAAAAATTATGCTGAATAAGGATTACAGAGAACAGATGATAAACCGGTTTAGAGCAGCAAAAGAAATGTTTAGAGACAGAAGGCCGTCCGAGAGAGTGGCGGAAATGGCCTCTGACCTGTCTGCCGAGCCGGCACAGGCAGGGATGACAGTATGAAAGGCATCAAGAAAATTTTAAACCTTGCAAGGCCTTACTGGGGGAGGATTGCGGTTGCAGGAGTATGCAGCCTGGTTGTGGCTGGATTTAACGGTTCTCTCGCCTGGCTTGCAAAACCTGCAGTTGACAAGGCGCTTGTTGGAAGGAACGCCGGCATCCTTCAGCTGATTGCGCTGGCAATATTTGCAGTCTTTTTGTTAAAGGGTGTTTTTTCTTTTTTTCAGTCCTACCTTATGAGGTCTGTGGGCGCAAAGATAGTCAGGGACATCAGAGACGACCTTTATCGCCATGTGACAGCCTTGCCTATGAGTTTTTTCGGGAAAGACTCTACCGGAGCAGTAATATCAAGAATAATAAATGACGCCGGCGCAGTTCAGGGACTGCTTGCCTATACAATTAAAGACCTATTTGTTGAAACCTGCACCATCATTGTGCTTATCAGCGTTGCTATGTCTATGCGGTGGGACCTGACATTGATAGCAGTCATTGTTCTGCCTCTGGCGCTCTATGCTGTCTCAAGGCTGGGTAAGAGGCTCAAAAAAGTCGGCATGAGGGCGCAGGAAAAAATCTCAGGGATAACCGAGATGATAGCTGAAAGCTATTCAGGCATCAAAATTATAAAGTCATTTCAGAGGGGAGCCGATGAGGTGGCGCGCTTCAGAAATAAAAATCAGGACTATTACAGGGAACTGATGAGGTCCACGAGGATAGTGGAGGCCACGTCTATCATAATGGAATTTGTCGGAGGGCTTGGAATCGCCTTTGTGTTCCTGTACGGCGGCAGCCTTGTTATAAGCAAGGCAATAACCGCCGGAGATTTTTTCTCATTTCTTACGGCAATATTTATGATATATACGCCTGCAAGAAGGCTTGTAACCGTTCATAATACGCTTCAGCAGGCAAAGGCTCCTCTGGAGAGAATAGATAGACTGCTTGAAGAAGAGAAAGAATCAGGAGGGGAAATACAGCTAAGCGGAATAAATGAGGGGATAGTCTTTGATAATGTTTCTTTCGGATATGAGAACACAAAAGAAGACGCTCTGGAAAATATTAATGTCAGAGTAAGAAAAGGGGAGATTACCGCTCTTGTCGGCAAAAGCGGGGCAGGCAAGACAACCTTTGTTGACCTCCTGTCCAGGTTTTACAGCCCCTCAGGCGGCGCAATCCGCATAGACGGAGTGAATATCTCGGAAGTAACGCTTCAGTCGTTAAGACAGCTAATCGGCATTGTGAGTCAGGATATAATACTCTTTAATGATACAGTCCGCGCAAATATAGCATACGGCAGAAAAGGGGCGGCAGAACAGGAGATAGTGAGCGCGGCAAAGGCGGCATTTGCCCATGATTTTATACTTGAACTGCCTTTGGGCTATGACACAGTTATAGGAGAAGGGGGGATAAGGCTTTCAGGAGGGCAGAAGCAGAGGCTCTCAATAGCAAGGGCCGTGCTTAAAAATCCTCCAATACTCGTTCTTGATGAAGCAACCTCGTCTCTTGATACTGCGTCGGAGATGATGGTTCAGAAGGCGCTTGAAACGCTGATGGAGGGCAGGACTACATTTGTTATTGCCCACAGGCTCTCTACCGTGAGAAGCGCAGACAGGATAATAGTATTTGACAAGGGACAGATTGTTGAATCAGGAACGCACGATGAACTTTTAACTGCAAATGGCCTTTATAAAAAACTCTATGACCTTCAGTTTGCCGAGGGCTCGTATACGACCCATGGTAGAGATGATTCTAAGGCTGATATATAGCTTTTTATATTTTATTGTCTTAATATTCCTGCTGCCCTTCCAGTACAGGAAAAGGCCAAAAGGCCTCAGGCAGAGATGGCTTAAAGAGAAATTTGGATTTATAAACTACGAACTCCGAACATTCAAATCCCTCCAGCCCTCCGTTAATCCCTCCTCACCCCCTTTTAGTAAAGGGGGGATGGGGGGATTTGAATGTGGGGGGCGAAGGGGGATTATCTGGATTCACGCAGTCTCTGTGGGCGAGGTCATAGCATCACTGCCGTTATTGCAAAGACTCAAAGACAGATACCCTTCAGTCAACTTGCTTCTCTCAACAATCACTGACACCGGGCAAAAAGTAGCGCTGGAAAAAGCCCCTGACGGGACAAACGTGATATACCTCCCCTTTGATATTAACTTTATACTTAAAAGGACTTTTAAAAATGCGCAGCCAAATCTCTTTATCACAATGGAAACAGAACTCTGGCCCAATTTGTTTACGGCATTAAAAAAGCGAGGTATCCCTTCAGTTGTAATGAACGGCAGGATATCGGACGATTCATTTAAGGGATATAAAAAGATAAAATTTTTCATGCGCGGCATTATTGAAGGTGTGGACCTTTTCGGTATGCAGGACGCTGTGTATGCAGAAAGGATTAAAGAACTTGGAGCTTCAGAGGATAAGGTAAGAGTTCTCGGCAGTTTTAAATTTGACGCCGCGCCTTCTTTGAATATTCAGGAGTGGACTAAACTGGTTTCCCATCCTGTTATAATTGCAGGCAGCACGCACAGAGGCGAAGAAGAATTGCTTGTCTCTTCCTATATTGAGCTGAAAAAAGACTTCCCTGATTTAACCCTGATTGTCGCGCCCCGTCATCCGGAAAGATTTAAAGAGGTGGAAGAGCTTGTTAAGGAAAAAGGGCTTGAATATGTAAAGAGGTCTCACCTTACCCCACCTTACTCCTCCCCTTACCAAGGGGAGGATAGGAGGGGTGGACTTGTTATTATCCTTGACGCAGTCGGCGAGCTTGCATCAGTTTACGGCGCATCGGATGTCGCTGTGATAGGCGGAAGTTTCATAGAGCGCGGCGGACAGAACCTTCTTGAGCCTGCCTTCTGGGGAAAGCCGATAATATGCGGTCCGCACATGGAGAATTTCCCTTTTGCGAAAGAGTTCTATGAAAAGGGCGCCGCAATAGAGACTGACAGTCCAGCGCTCTGCGAAAAACTAAAAGAACTGCTTCAATCCGCAGAGAAAAGGAAGGCTATGGGAGATAAGGCTAAGGAATTGTATAATGAAAAAGCCGGAGCAGTTGAAAGGGCGATAAAGGAGATTGAGAGGTATCTAAGAAATGAGGCGGGATAACTTATAATATTATTGGCGGCTTATTTCAGGAGGGGACATGTCAGATAAAAATTTAGCGCCAATGGGAAGCAAGCCTTTTGAAGACCTGAAAAAAGTAAATGAATATGGAGCAGAATATTGGAGCGCCCGAGAAATTCAGCCTCTTTTAGGATATACGCAATGGAGGCGATTTGAAGATGCAATTCAAAGGGCTCTAACCTCATGTAAACAATCAGGAAATGAGCCTTCCTATCACTTTGCCGGCGCCGGCAAACCGATAGAGGGCGGCAAAGGTGCAGTGCAAACGGTTAATGATTATCACCTGTCCCGCTTTGCATGTTATCTGATTGCACAGAACGGTGATCCCCGCAAGCCAGAAATCGCCAATGCTCAGAAGTATTTCGCTATTCAGGCACGGCGGAATATTCAATATCTTTTTCCCTGTCTTGTTGTAAAATAATTGGGAAATGTTACATTTACTTGCTATGGGATTTTGAGGGGAAGCAGATGGGCGGAGAGTCAATAGATATTAAGCACGTAAAACTGCAAAAGCTGAAGGAGCTTTTTCCTGAACTCTTTGCCGAGGGCCAATTAGATTGGGAAAAGCTGAAGGCTGCTTTTGGCGATGATATTAACTTTGCCAACGAGCGCTATCTATTAAATTGGGCAGGCAAGAGTGATGCCTTTAAAATATTACAGCAGCCCACCACCGCCACCTTGAAACCCGTGCTGGAAGAATCCTACCTCATCTCCCCTCTCATGCGCATGAATTATTTAAAGGGGCAGGACCCGCTCTGTTTGGAAACGCACGGAATATGAGAAAAGAAAAAACGGAAGCGGAAGAATTGCTTTGGCAGGCTCTAAGGAATAAGCAAGTAGGGAATTGTAAATTCAGGCGCCAGCATCCCATCGGACAGTTTATTGCAGACTTCTATTGTCATGAGGCCGGCCTAATAATCGAAGTTGACGGCGGCTACCATAATAAGGCGGACCAAAAGACATATGATAAAGCCAGAACACAAGTAATAAATGACTTCGGGGTAAAAGTAATACGATTTACTAACGAAGAAATATTGAGCAATTTAACTGAAGTGGTGAAGAAAGTTTCCGAAGTTTTGCAACCTCTTTCCCCCTCGCCTTCAGGAGAGGGGGCTGGGGGTGAGGTAGGATTCAAGGTATTCAAACTTTCTCCCTCCAGTTTCAAAATCTGGAGAGGCGCTGAAATAGACAGCGAAGAAAAACTGGCGGTGCAGCTTGATGCCTTCACTAACCCCATCAAGCCCGATGCCGAAAAAGAAAATATGCTGTATGAGCTAATGCTCAAGTCTGGGTATGAACTTACCAGTAAATTGGAATACATAACCATTAGTTCCCCGCCTATTTTAGGAGGGGTCGCCGAAGGCGGGGGTGGTAAACCAGAATTAAAATCATCCACCACCCCTGCCCCTCCTTATCAAGGAGGGGAGCTTATAAGCTATTACAGCATCAATGATAACGAACTCATCATTGCCCTGGATGCACTGAATGAAAAACTGATAGAGCAAATCATCGTCGCAAAGCCGCAAAAGGTCATTACTCTGGACAGCCTGTTCAGAGGCAACGACCAGCTCAAAACCAATACAGTCCTGCAGATGCGTGATGCAGGGATAGATTTTAAGACGATATGAGCAGTGAAAGAAATATGAAATTTATTGAATCCGAAACATTGGAGCTAAAGAAAACCACTTCTGAAATTAAAGAGGCAAATATATCTATAGCCTCAATTCTCAATAAACATCAACACGGAGAATTATTTTTTGGAATTAAAAACAATGGTATTGTTACTGGTCAGAACATAATAGAAAAAACAATCCGTGATGTATCAAAATCCATTGCAGACCATATTGAACCCAAAATCTATCCTCATATAAACCGTATTGAAATAGACGGCAAAGCATGCATCAAAATCTGGTTTAAGGGCAACGATATTCCGTATTTTGCTTATGGCAGGGCATATATAAGGGTGGCGGATGAAGACCGTCAATTAAGCGCCAAAGAACTTGAAAAGCTGATTCTCGGAAAGAATAAGGATAAATTAAGATGGGATACCGAAATCTGCAAAGAAGCAAAGATTACAGACATAAGCGCAAAGAAAGTTAAATCTTTTTTGCAAGGCTCAGGGCTGAAATATGACACTGTGCGCAATGCCTTTGAAAAATTAAGGCTCATGTCTGACGGTAAGCTCCTCAATACAGCCGCAATCTTATTTGCCAAAAAACCGCAGTCATTTTTTCCCAATGCCCGCCTCAGATGTGCTGTCTTCGGCACAACAGACACATCGTTTACCATTGATATGCAGGATTTTGAAGGAGACCTCTTTTACCTGATTGAAAAAGCAGAGGGATACATCCTGAAAAATATTCATATCGGCATGAAGCTGGAAGGTTTAAGAAGGGTAGATGTGCCTGAAATTGACAAGGCGGCTTTCAGAGAAGCAATAATCAATGCCTTCTGCCATAGGGACTATCGGGAGTTTGATTCTGTTAATATTGCTGTTTTCAAAGACCGGGTTGAAATAAGGAGTCCGGGGCTCCTTTACGGCGGTCTGACCATAGAAACTATCAGGACAATGATGGTTTCGGAAAGAAGAAACGAACTGATTGCTGAAATGCTCCACCGTGTTCATTTTATAGAGAAGTGGGGACGCGGAATCAAACTGATACTCTCCAAAGAACCTGATGCCGAATTCAGTGAAGTAGGGACTAAGTTTATCACAACTTTTAAGCGTAAAAGTTATTATGAAGACAAAAAAAGATTTGAAAAGTTGGGCGAAGAGGGGGTAGAAAAGGGGGTAGAAAAGGGTGTAGAAAAGTTATCTGTTAATGAAAAAGTAATTTATGTTTTGATAGCAAATAATCCATATATAAGCAAAAATGAAATGGTTTCTCAGGGAAGCCTTACTAAAAAAACTGTTGAATACAATCTGGAAAAGCTAAAAAAGAGAGGTTTTATCAAACGTATCGGCCCGGATAAGGGCGGTTACTGGGAAGTGGTGAAAAAATAAAAGACGTTAAAAGGACGCCAAGAAAAAAAGTAAAATCGGGTTCCGGAGAGATAAGGAAATTGAATAACTATGCCCACGATTGACTGTATAGGGGAAAAGGTATCTCCGAAACTGGAACTGGAAGAAAAAGATGCAAAGGGATTGATTGGCAAGTCGGAAGAGAAATAAAGGCCGCATATTTTTGCTAACATACAGCGGTAAAGTATTTTGATAACATATGCTGTTTTAGTCTGACAAGGGGAAATAGATGGACGGAGAGTCAATAGATATAAAGCAATCAAGACTGCAAAGGCTAAAAGAACTTTTTCCCGAACTCTTTGCCGAGAACCAATTAGATTGGGAAAAGCTGAAGGCCGCTTTTGGCGATGATATTAATTTTGCCAACGAGCGCTATGTATTAAATTGGGCAGGCAAGAGTGATGCCTTTAAGATATTACAGCAGCCCACCACCGCTACGCTTATTCAGTGCCCGGGGGAAGGAATAAATGACCACCCCTTTAATTCCCCTCCTTACCAAGGAGGGGAGCACGAAGTGCGGGGTGGTTCCGAAAACCTCTTCATTGAAGGCGAAAACCTGGAAGTGCTGAAAGTTCTCCAAAAAGCATATTACAACAAGGTGAAGTGCATCATCATTGATCCGCCTTACAACACAGGCAGCGACAGCTTTATTTATCCCGATAAGTTCAGCGAGAAAAAAGAAGATTACCTGAAGCGTATCGGCGATAAGGACGAAGAAGGCTTTCTGATGAAAGAGGGCCTGTTCCGCAAGAACAGCAAAGACAGTGGACACTATCACAGCAACTGGCTCAGCATGATGTATCCCCGTCTGTTCCTCGCCAAAAACCTTCTGCGTGATGACGGCGTCATCTTCGTTCACATTGACGACAATGAAGTGCACAATCTGCGGATGGTGATGAATGAGATATTTGGGGAGGAGAATTTTGTGGAATGCTTTATTTGGAGATCTCGTCTGGGGAAAGGCTCTACATCAAATATAACTGCAAAATTGCATGAATATATTATTTGCTACTCTAAAGACAAAGAAAAAGTAAATTTTTTATCTGATGTAAGGATTAAAACAAGCACTACTAAAGAAAGATTGCGCCAGTGGGGTCAGGGAGATAAAAAAGAAGACAGACCTACAATGTATTATGCTGTGCACTCTGAGGAGTTCGGAGAGGTATTTCCGATAAAACCTGATGGGTCAAAAGGTAGGTGGCGCGTGAGTAAAACAAAATTTGAGGAGTTGCTGGCAACTAATCAAGTAATATTTGAAAAGCAAGCTGATAGTAGAATTGAGGCATACAGAATAATCCCTGAGGGTTCTCAAACTGAAACAGCACAGGACTCTATCCTTAATTCAGAAATTGTAAAAACTACTGCTCACGGCTCAAAAGAAATAAGTGCATTGTTTGAAAGTAGAGTATTTGACTATCCAAAACCAACAACTGTTACAAAACACTTAATAAGTATTTCAACTTCAAACAACGATATTATCCTCGACTTCTTTGGCGGTTCTGGCACTACAGCCCAAGCCGCCTTAGAACTCAACAAAGAAGACGGCGGCAACCGTAAATTTATTTTAGTACAAATGCCTGAGCAATGTGATGAAAACAGCGAGGCTTACAAAGCCGGTTACAAAACTATAGCCGATATAGCCAAAGAACGCATCCGCAGAGTGATTCAAAGAATTAAAGAAAATACCTCTGTACGTCATTCCCGTGAAAACGGGAATCCAGAAAGCCTTTTTGGGGATAAAGAACTGGATTCCCGCTTACGGACTGCGGGAATGACAAAAGAATACAGCAGTGACAACAAGCTGGACCTTGGTTTTAAGGTATTCAAGCTCTCCCCGTCCAGTTTCAAAATCTGGAGAGGCGCTGAAATAGACAGTGAAGACAAACTGGCGCAGCAGCTTGACGCTTTTACCGACCCCATCCGGCCCGGAGCCGAAAAGCAAAATATGCTCTATGAGCTCATGCTCAAGGCTGGCCGCGAACTCACAAGCCCTATTCAGCATGTCATGGTTCGACAAGCTCACCATGACACTAAATCGGACAATGTCACCCTGAGCTTGTCGAAGGGTGATATTGCAAAAGGGGCTACCGGTGTCGGCTTCTACAGCATCAACAACAACGAACTCATCATTGCCCTCGATGCAATGAATGAAAAATTGATAGACCAAATCATCGCCGCCAAACCGCAAAAGGTCATCACCCTTGACAGCCTGTTCACCGGTAACGACCAGCTCAAAACTAATACTGTTCTGCAAATGCAGGATGCAGGGGTGGATTTTAAGACGATATGAGCGATAAACTCGATGCCTTATTTCAGGAGGGGACATGTCAGATAAAAATTTAGTGCCAATGGGAAGCAAGCCTTTTGAAGACCTGAAGAAAGTAAATGAATATGGAGCAGAATATTGGAGCGCCCGAGAAATTCAGCCTCTATTAGGATATACGCAATGGAGACGATTTGAAGATGCAATTAAAAGGGCGCTAACCTCTTGCAAACAATCAGGGAATACTCCTGGAAACCATTTTGCCGGCTCCGGCAAAATGGTTGACCTTGGCTCAGGAAGTTCACGAGAGATTCCAGACTATAATCTGTCACGTTTTGCCTGTTATCTTATTGCTCAGAATGGTGATCCCCGCAAGCCCGAAATTGCCAATGCGCAGAAGTATTTTGCTGTTCAGGCACGGCGGCAGGAAATCTCCACTGCAATTGCCGCTGATGTAGAGCGTTTGGAACTCCGCAAACAGACAGCCGAAGAATTCAAGGCATTATCAGGTGCAGCGCGTGATGCAGGAGTGCATGACAGAATGTTCGGGGTCTTCCATGATGCCGGATATAAAGGCATGTATGGAGGGCTTGGCAGGGATGCGATAAAGAAACAGAAAAGAATACCTGAAAAAGAAAATCTCATGGACCGCATGGATACTACAGAGTTAGCGGCAAACCAGTTCCGTATGACGCAGACACGGGACAAATTAGCAAAAGATAAGGTAAAAGATCAGCAAGCAGCAATCAGGACACACGAAAACGTTGGTAAAGAAGTTAGAGACGCCATTAAACGTATAGGCGGTACACTACCTGAACAGCTTCCCCCTGCTGAACATATCAAGCAGGTCGAAAAGCGTGTAAAAAGCGCTGCTCCTAAACTGGAACTGGAAGAAAAAGATGCAAAGGGATTGATCGGCAAATCGGAAGAGGAATGAAGTTGGGAAGAAAAAAACGAAAATAATGCGTGATGCGGGAATAGAGTTTAAGGAGGTGTAATAATGGCAAGAGCAGATATTTTAATCAGTTTAGTTCAATCAGCCAACCGTAATGATATGGTTTCTTTTCGTAAATCAGTAGAAAGTTTGATTGCGGAAGAGAGAGCTATTAAACATAATATTCTTGCGGACAGATTGGCATCATTACTTAATAATGGGGACAAAACCAAAAATGGCGTTTCTGTGCGTCCAAATGGAGATGCCAAAGATTTAATTTTTGAGGCAGTGCCCCAGAAACACTTTGAGGATTTGATAATTGAAGAACAAACGCTAAAGATATGTAAAGATTTAATAGAAGAACAACACAGAGCAGATCTTCTTAGGTCTCATGGGATAGAACCACGGAATAGGATATTGTTAACAGGTGCACCCGGCAATGGTAAGACCAGTCTTGCGGAGGCGATAGCCACACATCTAATGTATCCATTTTTTGTCATTCGTTACGAAAATCTGATAGGTAGTTTTCTTGGTGAAACAGCTTCAAGGCTTAACAAAATGTTTGATTATGCAAAGACACGCACCTGCGTGCTTTTTTTTGATGAATTCGATACTGTTGGGAAAGAACGAGGTGACACAAAAGAGACAGGTGAAATAAAGCGTGTTGTAAGTTCCTTGCTTCTTCAAATGGACAGACTGCCAAGTTATGTTGTTGTTATTGCTGCCAGTAATCACCATGAGCTTCTTGACCGTGCTGTCTGGCGTAGATTCCAATTAAGATTGGATTTGAACCCACCTGACAATAAAAATATTGAACATTTTATTGAACTATTTATCAAAAGAACAGGGATAATATTTAACTACAATATTAAAAACCTATCTGAAAAATTATCTGGTTATAGTTTTTCGGAAGTTGAAGAGTTTTGCACAGATGTTTCAAGACAGGCAATTTTGACTCATAAGCAAGAAAATGCAAAAGAAATTATTTTTGAAAAACTGAAACAGTGGCAGTCAAAGTTCACAATTAATAAGTTGAAAAAGAGTAAATAATATGACAGAAAAACCGCTACTTATATTTCCAAAACCTATCGCATTGCCTCGTGAAAAGAAGGAGCCAAGATTTGGTTCCGACTCTTATCATTATCCTACTTTTCAGGAACAAAAAGATAGATTAACCCCACAGTTTGAATCCATGTATCAATCCTTTATTACCGATACAACCGCAGGAATTGAACCAGAATCTGTATTGGTAATTGAGACAACAGGAAAGATTGAGGATTTTCAAAGGGCGGTACGTGCTATCCCTGGTCTTGAATGGCTGGCAGAAATTGATGAGGAAGAAGTATCTCCTGATGAATATAATTATCAAACTTGTAAAATTGGAAAACGACTTTTTTATGAAAAAATTGATGGAATTGACTGCAAATGGTCCTCAAAAATATGGGAACTTCTCAAAGAAAATGGTTTTATTAATAAAGATGGTTCTGTAACAGATAAAAACCTTGGTGAATTTAAACAATTAATACCGGAAGAACTGTCAGAGTATAAAGAAAAAATAATCAGCACAATTAAAAATAAAATATCAGAGGATAGAAAAATCCCGATAAGCGGACGGCTTTTCTTGAGTATGAGTAATAAACAGGCTCTGGAAGATTTATTGGGCTTGTGGAAAAAATGGGATAAAGAAGATAAAAAACTGCCAAGAGGTTATGCAAAATGGTTAGAAATATTTAAACACACCAAGTCTATTAGAAAGTGGGACATTCAGGATAGATTAAGAGATACCGGTATTATTGATTCTTGGAAAAAAGACCTTGATATAAAAAAAGGAACAGCTTCAAAGATAGCATTTGAAATTGAATTGTGGTACAGAAGGGATGATAAAAGAAGAGAAATATCTGCAAAAATTGAACAACTTATTTCTGAAGAAAAAGGAAATATTATTGCGACTTGCACAATCAAAGAGATTCAATTCTATGCAATAAAAGCTGAACTGCCGCCGGATTGTATTGAAAAAGCGATTAAGTTTGAATACGCAAAGATTTTTAACAGTAGCGATGTAATGTTTTTTCGTCCGATTGGACAATCTATTAGTGAAATATATCCTGATGGTGTAGAAGGTGATTTTGAAGTTGGCAACGTATCTGGAAAACCAGTGATTGCTATACTTGATGGTGCGCCTTTTGTTAATCATTCTCTACTTAAAAATAGATTGATTTTGGATGACCCGGATGACTTTGAAAGGGATTATCAGGCAAATGAAAGACGACATGGAACTGCAATGGCATCTTTGGTTTGTCATGGTGAATTAGATGCACGAGAAAAACCTCTTCCTCGACCTGTTTACTTCAGACCTATAATGAAACCTAATCCAGAAGATTTTATAAACAGGCCACCTTCCGAAATTGTTCCTAAAAATATTTTTTTTGAAGACCTTATTGAACGCTCTGTTCACAGAATATTTAAAGGAGACGGAAGTGAGAAGGCGGTTGCACCAACAGTTAAAATCATTAATCTTTCTGTTTGTGATCCATCAAGGATATTTTTTAATCAGTTAAGTTCTTGCGCAAGGTTGCTTGATTGGTTATCAGAAAAATATCAAGTGCTTTTTTGTGTAAGTGTTGGGAATATAACCTCGGACATTGATCTTCAAAAAAATCCGAAAGATATAAAAGCACTTTCTGATGATGACTTAACAAAACTTACAATGCAAATAATTCAGACGGATATTCGCAATAGGAAAATATTTGCACCTGCCGATTCTATTAATGCAATAACCATAGGAGCTGTTCATGCAGATAGGTCAAGTATTATAAACATAGGTAACAGAATAGATATCTTACCGAATCAGTTATTACCTTCTCCTGTCTCTGCACTTGGGTTTGGTTACAAAAAATCCATCAAACCAGAAATATATCTCACTGGTGGAAGACAGTTATATGATTATGCAACTAACAAATATGAAGTATCAGATTCAGGCGAAGCCCCTGGACAGTGTGTGGCAACAGCACCTGTAATGGCTGGTGAAACCAGCCGATGTGTTTATACAAGAGGAACAAGCAATTCTGCGGCTTTGGCAAGTCGTGGCGCCGCTCAAATTTATGAAGTATTAAATTTGTTAATGAGTGAAAATGCGCGTGCAATGGATGATAAAAATATAGCAGTTATTTTAAAAGCTTTGCTTATACACAGTGCCTCATGGGGAGACAGTTATAAAATTTTGGAGGCATGCTTAAAAAACAAAAACAATTCTCAGGGTTTTAAAAAAGTTGTAGCTCGGTATATAGGTTTTGGCATCCCTGATATTAGTCGTGTTCTTGAATGTACTGCTCAAAGAGCAACTGCTATTGGTTATGGAGAGATAAGAAATGATGAAAAACATAATTTTCGCTTTCCTTTGCCGCCCAGCCTAAGCGGTCTAAATGAAATGAGACGATTAACCATAACTTTAGCATGGTTTAGTCCTATTAATGCTGGTAATAGAAAATATAGAAAAGCAAATCTGTCATTTGAGCCAAAAGATATTAAAAGTATTATAGGGGTTGAGCGAATAAATGCAGATGGGCAACAGGTTAAAAATGGCACTGTGCAACACGAAGTTTTAGAAGGGAAAGAAGTTGTTGCATATCAAGATGATGAGTTTTTGAATATTTCAGTAATATGCAGAGAAGATGCGGGTGGTCTTGATAAGGAAGTTCTTTATGGTCTTGCCGTAACATTAGAGACAGCTGAAGGTGTGGGCATACCAATTTATGAAGAGATTAGAGAAAGAATTAGTGTTTCTGTACCTATTGAGGAGAATATATCATAAAACTCCACTTTGATAGCAATCAGGAATACCAGATAGAGGCCATCAGGGCTGTTACGGATATTTTTGAAGGTCAGCCTTTAAGCGGCGGAGACTTTGAGTTTTCATTGGCTGATACAGGCTCATTGCTTTCTGAGAACGGCGTGGGAAACCGCCTGACATTGACTGAAGAGCAGATTTGGGAGAATGTAAAAAGGATACAGCAACGCCATGAGATAAAGAGCGAGAACACAGAATTGCAGGGGATGAATTTCTCTGTAGAGATGGAAACAGGCACAGGCAAGACCTATGTGTATCTGCGGACTATCTATGAACTGAATAAGCTCTACGGTTTTAAAAAATTTGTGATTGTAGTCCCGTCAATTGCCATCCGTGAAGGCGTTTTGAAAAACCTGCAAATAACTCATGAACATTTCCAGACCCTTTATGACAAGGTGCAACTCAATTATGACGTGTATGACAGCAAGAAGGTTTCCAATCTAAGAGGCTTTGCTGCCGGCAATGCCATTCAGATTCTTGTAATAAACATTGATTCCTTTGCCAAAGATGAAAACATTATCAACAAGCCCAACGACAAGCTCACAGGCAAAAAGCCCATTGAGTTTATTCAGAGCGCCAACCCAGTTGTAATTGTGGATGAGCCGCAAAATATGGAAACTGACATCCGCAAAAAGGCGATTGAAAATCTCAACCCCCTTTGCACCCTTCGTTATTCCGCCACCCACACCAACCTCTACAATCTCGTGTATTCGCTTAATCCGGTAAAGGCGTATGATTTGGGACTGGTGAAGCAGATAGAGGTTGATTCAGTCGTAAGCGAGAACGCCATGAATGAGGCATTCATTCAGTTGGAGAGGATAAATGCAGCCAAAACCAAAATTACTGCGAAAATAAAGATTGATTGCAATACAGATAAAGGTGTGGTCAAGAAATCCGTTACTGTCAGGGCAGGAGACGATATTTACAAGCTCAGCAAAGAGCGGGAGATTTACAAAGAAGGGTTTATCATTGACGAGATTGACGCAGGCAGCGGCGCTATCACCCTCACCAATGGTTTGACGCTTTCTGTAGGTGAAACGCGAGGGGGGATGAATGACGAGGTAATGAAGTTTATGCTCCGCCGAACCGTCGAAGAACACTTCAAAAAAGAAAAGTTTTATAAGGGCAAAGGCATTAAAGTCCTTTCGTTGTTTTTCATCGACAAGGTCAAGAATTACAGGGAGTATGACACAAACGGCAATCCTGCAAAAGGCAAGTTTGCCGGATGGTTTGAAGAGATATATCGGCAGGAGATTGCCAAACCCGCTTATGGCGGTCTGTTGCCCTATGCGGTTGACGAGGTTCACAACGGCTATTTCTCGCAGGACAGCAAGGGAAAAGTGAAGGATACCGAAGGCGAGAGTCAGGCGGATTACGACACCTACAAACTGATAATGCAGGACAAAGAAAAACTTCTTGACCCGGATACGCCGCTTCGCTTTATATTCAGCCATTCCGCATTGCGGGAGGGCTGGGACAGCCCGAATGTGTTTCAGATATGCACTTTGAACGAGACCAAATCAGAGATCAAAAAGAGGCAGGAAATAGGACGGGGCTTACGCTTATCGGTGAATCAAGACGGCGAGCGGATATTTGACCGCAACATCAACAAACTGACCGTTGTTGCTAATGAACGCTACGAAGATTTTGCAAAGGCATTGCAGAAAGAGATACAGGAAGACTGCGGAGTGGATTTCTCAGGAAGGGTAAAGAACAGGGGCGACAGGCAGAAAGTCAATTTCCGCAAGGGCTTTGAGGCAGACCCGAAATTCCTGCAGATTTGGGATAAAATAAAGTTCCATACCCGATATAGCGTTGATTACAAGACAGATGAATTGATTGCTGCGTCTGCAAAAGAAGTGAAGAACATGCCTGAAATAAAAAAGCCCGCCATTAAGTCAACTAAGAAAAAGGTTTTGATAACTCAGAAAGGTGTTGACGGACAGTTGATAAGCGACAGCGTAAATGACGATTACGGAATCAGGTTTGAAATGCCCGATATGTTAACTTATATTCAGTCAAAGACCGAGTTGACGCGACATACCATCCTAAAAATACTCAAAGGGTCGGGAAGGCTAAGTGAATCGTTGCTCAACCCGCAGCTCTTTATGGACAATGCGGTCAATGTTATTAAAGCGGTGCTGTGTGGGTTGATGGTGGACGGCATCAAATATGAAAAGATCGGCAATAAGGTTTACGAAATGACGTTGTTTGAAGACAATGAACTCGAAATATACCTTGACCGGTTTACCTTTATGATAAACAGCCCGAACAAGACCATTTATGAAAATTACATTCCGCTTGATTCATCTGTTGAAAATCAGTTTGCCAAAGATTGTGAGAGCAGTGAGAATATAGAGTTCTTTTTCAAACTTCCTTTTTGGTTCAAGATAAATACGCCCATAGGCGCCTATAACCCTGATTGGGCGATAGTCTTCAAGGGCGAAAAGAAAATATATTTCGTAGCGGAGACAAAAGGCGACAAGGACCAGGAACTGAGACCCAGCGAGAAAATGAAAATTGACTGTGGTAAAGTCCATTTTGAACAGTTTGAAGATGTAAGGTTTAAAGGACCGATTTCATCGGTTTCTGAATTGGTATAGTTATACGGCAGCAAACCTAAACATGAAAAGTAATACGATCATATTTTATATAACAGACAATGGCTTTGCCCTTGCCAGAAAACTAATTTCTATTATCATGTGCTAAGTGGTCCTGTTCGTAAATATGGTGACGTACCGAGAGGGTCGTAGGGCGGGCACATCAAGGCGCGCGACTGAGGCGTACCCATCTGGTACACCGCGAGGAGCGGAACGCCGATGAAACCGCCCTACGGCACTCGAATGCCGCCGTATTCACGAATAGGGCCACTAAGTGTATTGTTTTCCGCAGCTTTACCCGGGGGCGGGTATTCTCACCTCGGCCGAATGCTCCTGACGGTCGTCAAGAAGTGGAATAACATGATCGGGTTGCTCAACGCCATCGACGGTCACACTCGCCACGCTGCCGTCGCCCGGTTGGAGCACGGTGATGTGGTAGACGGTTTCCCTGTACCGGTAATGCACCTTGAACGCCTCCCAATCGTCGGGCAGACACGGCGCGAAGCGCAGTTTGTCTCCTTCACGCCTCAGCCCAAGGAGTGATTCAAGGATAAGCCTGTACATCCAGCCGGCCGATCCCGTGTACCATGTCCATCCACCGCGGCCAACGTGCGGAGAGACTGCGTATACGTCGGCAGCGACAACGTAGGGTTCTACTTTATACGTCGCTATTTCCTCCCTGGTCCTCCCATGGTTTACCGGGTTGATCATGGCCAGCAGTTCCCACGCTCGACTGCTGTCGCCCAATTGAGCGAAGGCCATCGCGGCCCAGATCGCCGCATGAGTATATTGCCCTCCATTCTCCCTTACACCGGGAACGTATCCCTTGATGTAGCCGGGATTCAGATCCGATTTGTCGAACGGCGGGTCCAGGAGCTGGATCAGGCTATGGTCCCGTCGGACAAGAAGCCTATCCACCGCTTCCATCGCCATGCGGGAGCGTTCGGCATCCCCTGCGCCCGAGAGAACAGACCAGCTTTGCGCAATAGAATCAATCCGGCATTCGGTATTATCTGCAGAACCCAGCGGCGACCCGTCGTCGAAGTAGGCGCGGCGGTACCAGCCGCCATCCCAGCCATTTTGCTCTATATTCCGGCGCAGTTGGCTCGCCTCCCTCTGGCAGCGTTCGGCAAAAGACAGGTCATCATGCAGGCGTGCAATCGCGGCAAACCGCATCAGCACGTCATAAAGGAAGAACCCCAGCCAGACGCTTTCGCCCTTGCCGTGCGCGCCCACCATGTTCATTCCGTCGTTCCAATCACCCGATCCGATGAGCGGCAGGCCGTGTTCGCCTCGGCTGAGGCCCCTCAGAATGGCCCGCACACAGTGATCGTACAAAATCGCCGTTTCATTGGACGCGTGGGGAAGATCGTAATACGAGTCCTCGTCCGGGTTGACCGGGCGGCCTTCGATGAAGCGGACGGTTTCATTTAGAACCCCGGTGTCTCCGGTAGTCAGAACGTAGCGGCACACCGCCAGGGGCAGCCAGAGAAAATCGTCTGAACAGCGCGTACGCACGCCCCGCCCCGTCGGAGGATGCCACCAATGCTGAACATCTCCCTCCCTGAACTGATGGGCCGCGCAGAGGAGGAGGTGTTCGCGCACAAGCCGCGGCTCGGTATGGATGAGCGCCATGACGTCCTGCAACTGGTCGCGGAAACCGAATGCGCCCCCAGGCTGGTAGTATCCGCTCCGCGCCCAGAGACGGCATGCCAGGGTCTGGTAGGGAAGCCAGCCGTTGGCCAGCATGTTGACGGAATGGTCCGGCGTTTCAACCTGCACTGCGCCGAGGGTGTGGTTCCAGTACTGCCAGACTTTTTCGAGCGCCCCGCGAGCAGCAGCAGATTCCCGGAAACGGCGCACCAGGTTGCCTGCTTCATCGGAGTTTCTCCCTGCGCCGAGCCTGAAGATGATCTCCCGCTCCTGTCCGTCAGCGAGATCGAAGGGGACCTGGATAGCGGCGCAGGGGTCCAGGCCGGCCCCCACCCTGCCGGAAAGCCGAGCACGGGTCATCGCAGCCGGTCTTTGAAGCGCGCCGTTGCGGCCGAGGAACTCGGTCCGGTCGCCGGTCACGGTCCGGGTCGCCTCGCCAGCGTCGAAGAAGGCCGTCCGGTCGGCGAACTCCGAGTTATACGGGTTCCGCGCGAAGATCGCTCCGGTTTTGGGGTCGATTTCGGTGATCACCTGCATTGACGTTTTTGGCCGCAGATCTCCCAGTACCCATTCCACGTAACCGGTGGCTGAGAGCCGGCGCGGACGGCCCGATGCGTTTTTCACCTTCATTGCCGTAAATTTAATAGATGCATCCATTGCAACGTAAACCCAGACCTCTGAGCTGATCCCGTCCTCCACGTGCTCAAAGACGCTGTAACCGAACCCGTGGCGGCTGACGTAATGCATCGCCCCGCGGCCCGACAGCGGTGTGGGAAACCAGAAATGGCCGCTCTCTTCGTCGCGAAGGTAAAAAGCTTCCCCGCCC
>Ga0210022_1000176_pt1 | contig 46307 bp, 36 predicted proteins | sample CryGeymeta201520_FD_183984 | JGI IMG/M metagenome (GOLD analysis project Ga0210022, IMG submission 183984) | Groundwater microbial communities from Crystal Geyser aquifers in Utah, USA - Crystal Geyser metaG 2015-20 (SPAdes) (version 2) | ecosystem: Environmental > Aquatic > Deep subsurface >... | reverse complement strand
ATCCTGGTCTTGCTCGGCAGGGCAACGACCGAATAGCAGGTTGCGCGAGATTGGTGATCGGTTCTCTGTCCCGTGGAAGTGCCGTTTTCTTTCCGCACACCTTGACAGGTTGCTACATAGCAGGACTGGGGCGGTGTGCGTGGCGCCTTGGCTTCCCAGGGATGAATCCCCTGGGCTATTCTCAATCGTCCCGTTGGGACTGAGCGATGCCGTAGCGAGAGTCAACTGCATACCCCTAAATAGCTATTGCTCCACTCAGGTCTTCGCGCCATCGGCACCTCACTGACACCACGCCGGTGGTCCGCCGAACTCAGGCGGTTCCCCGCCCGGCTTGAGCTACCTGGGGCTTTGTTGCGCCTCGATTACCCAACGCTCGCCAGCCCCGGGCACGGTCCGGGTGGGGCCAACGCGCGGGCTTCACTCAGGATCAGGTAGTAGACTTGAGGTGCGTATTGGCGACGATGAATACGTCGCGGAGCCTCCCGCCCAGCACTGTCAGGATCGCGATGACGACCAAGGCGAGCAGGGAAACCAGCAACGCGTACTCGATGAGCGTCTGTCCGTCTTCCTCGAGGAGAAGTCTGCGGAGCATTGGGTGGACGACCTTTCGATGTAAATCTGGACCGCGCGGCCGAGAGGTCTCTCGGCCCAAAAGCGGCCCGAGTCGGCGACACGACGGAGCGCCATTATACGGCCGTTTTGGGTCTTCAGCCACCCCAAGACGTTCGTCCATAGGTCACCGCAAGGTGAACTGAATCTGACCGGACTGCACCCAGCGTTCGAGGCGCGTGCGGAGTTGGGTCCTCAGCCGCCGACGCGACCAGGGAACCAAGCAGCACAGACCGAGGAGATCCGTCAGGAATCCAGGCGTCAGCAAGAGGGCGGCCCCGAGCAGGATTAGCAGTCCGTCGAGGAGACCTTGGGACGGCGCCTGCCCGCAGGCCATCTCTGCCCGCGTCTGCCGGAGCACCGCGAGTCCTTGCCACTTGGCTAGCGTGCTGCCGGCGACTCCGGTCAGGAGGATCAGCGCAACCGTCCACCCGAGCCCCATGAGTGTGGCGGCCTTGTGGAGCACGATCAGTTCGAGCGCCGGGACAACGGTGAACAGAAGGAGCAGCCTGAGTAGCATCGCGTTTGTGGGGGGCGGGCGACGGGCAACCCGCCGAGGAAGGGTACACCTCTCCGGCGGCGAAATCAAGGCAGCGGTCGCCCGGGTGCGCCTCGCCTCTCTGCTCGCTGCCGTACCACCCACAAAGGAACTCCATGAATGCCCCTGCGTCGTTTCTTCACGCCGGTTCGCCGCCTGTGCCTGCTCTGCGTCTCCCTCGCGCTCTGCGGGTCGATTTCAGCGTCTCAGTTCGTGCCCAATGACGTCGAGGTGGATTCGCTCACCTATCGCGGGTGGGGGGGCGCGTACCGCCTTCGGAACTCGGTCGCCGAGGTGATCCTGGTGCCCGCTGCGGGAGGCCGAGTGCTGAGCTACCGGCTGAACGACTCGACCAACGTGCTCTGGGAGAACGAAGCCGAATCCGGCCGGCTGTACGACTGGTCTCGCGACCAGGGAACTTGGCGCAACTACGGCGGATACAAGCTCTGGGTGGCGCCTCAGGACCGCGCAGAAGCTGCCGGCTGGCACGCTTCGCAGGACAACTACCGCTGCCAGGTCAGGCTTACCGAAGAAAGCGAGGTCCGGCTGATCGCCCCGCCCTTGGAGGCCACGGGCACCCAGTTCACCGTAGCACTGAAGCTGTTCCCGAGAAGCAGTCGGGTGCGATTCAGGCAGAAGATCCGGAACGTCTCCCAGCAGCCTGTCCGCTGGAGCGTGTGGGACGTGACCCAACTCCGGCCGGGCGGCACCCTCACCTTTCCGCGCAACCCGAACAGCCGCTTTCCAGACGGCGTTCGGTACTGGCGGGAGGAGTGTCGGGAGTTGCCGCAGTGGGAGATCGGCTCGACTTCCATCAACGTGCAGGCCGGCGAGACAGCAGCGAAAATCGGTGCCGACTCCGACGGCGGCTGGCTGTCCTACCGGAACGGCGAGCAGGTGTACGTGAAGAGCTTCCGATACGACCCGACCGCCGACTACCCAGACGGAGGTTGCTCCGTCGAAGTATACACGTGCCCGCAGTACCTCGAAGCGGAGGTGCTGAGCCCGCTCTATGACCTGCAGCCCGGCGAGGAGCGGGTGTTCACAGAGGAGTGGGTGCTACAGAGGATTCGGTGAACCGGCGCCCGCCACTCAGTCCGGCACCGGCATGGTGCCGGTGAGCGCAAACATGTACACACCCTCGACCACGACTTCGCCGTCCACCTTGGCCACGCCGCTCATCCAGCCGATGGTGCCCCGCTGGCGGAGGGTCGAGGCTTCCATTACCAACTGCTCGCCCGCCCGCGCCGGGCGGCCGATGTGCACCTTGTCAATGCCGGCGAAGAAAGCGTTCATGCCCTCGTTTTCCGGCTTGGCAAGCTGCAACACCGCACCCGTCTGCGCGATGCTCTCCAGGATCAGTGTGTACGGCATGTGCGGCTCGGGACAGAACTCGTCCCGCTCGACAATGTCGTTCGCGTTAACGCTCCTGACGCCGACGATCCGCTCGCCAGGCACGTGTTCCAGCAGCCGATCGATCAGCAGGAACGGCTCTCGGTGGGGAAGCACGCGCTTGATTGCGTCCAGCGAGAGTTCGTCCTTCAGCGACTGATCGCAACCTGGTTCTACCTGCGTCTCGCGTTCCTCACTCATACACACATGCTCCTCATCGCTTCGGCCCCAGCGCAAGACACCGCGCGAGCCGGGCCGTTTGGCGCTGGATTCCCCGCCAGCCGACGGGGAAGACGCCAAGCGGCGAGTATAGCACACGCCTCGAAGCGAGTCAATTTGGCTGGCGGAGCGGCCTGCTCACGCGAAGCGCCCCAACCACTGGGGGCATCTTGAGCGCGCTTCGGCGGGAGTCACGCAGACATGACCCAAGAGCTGCTTGGCCACTACGAGATTGTCCAACAACTCCGAGTAGAGCCGCTGGGTCGGGTCGTCACCTGCCGAGAGCCGGGCTCCGGCCGCGAACTTCTCGGCAAGGAGCTGTTCCTTCCGCGCCACCTCACCGAAGGCGCCCGGCAGGAACTCACCTTCAACTTCCGCCTTGCCTTGCGGGCCCTTGAAGAAGCCAACTCATCCGCCTTCGCGCCACTGCTCCACTGGGGGCAGGAAGGAGCCCAGCACTACGCGCTCTTTGCCCTGCCCACCGGCGAGACGGCGGCGGAGATTATTGGTCAGGGCAGACGACTGCCGCCGACGGAGGCGCTGTTGCTGGTGCGGACGTGCGCCGCTGCGCTGCAGGTGCTGCAGGAGAACCAAGTGGGGCCGTCAGTCGCCGACCCGCGGAACGTGTGCGTGACACCCGCCGGCGGCGCGCTTTGGGCGGAACTCGGCTTCAGCCACTATCTGAGAGAGAGTGGCGACGCCACCACGCGTAGCGCGACAGACGAGCTTCAGACGCAGTCCCCGGAAGAGCTGGCCGGCGAACCGGTCAGCGAAGCCTCGCTCGTCTTCTCCCTGGCGGCCCTCCTGTATCGGCTGATTGCTGGAGAAGCGCCGTACCCGGGTGAGGACGCGGGAGCGCTCCGGGCGGCCATCGAGGCGGGAAAGCACGAGCCACTGTGGCGCCGGGCAACGGGAGTGCCGGCAGGAACGGATGAGCTGTTGACGCGGGCCCTTCGGGTCGCTCCGCAGAGCCGCTACCCGAACGTCGCTGAGTTGGCGGCTGCGCTTGCCGCGCTGATTCCGGCTGACGCGAATGCGCCTGCCGCCGACGCCGGGGCGCCTGAGCCGGCCCCGCTCCCTCCTCGCTCATGGAAGAGAGCCCTGGCCGGCAATCGACTGGTGTTCGGCGCAGCGGCGGCGCTGGCAGGACTGGTGGCTTGGTCTCTCCTTCGGCCGCCAAAGAGCCCGGTCGCTGTTCCCGGGGCACCCGGCCCCGAGCAAGCTGCGGTGCAGCGGCCGGTCCCGTCTCTCGAACCGGCCGCTCCTCTGGCCGCCGCTCCCCGTCCTGCGGTGTCGCAACCTTCGCAGCAACACACTGAGCAGATTCCTCGAATCCGCTACCAGCAGGTCGCCCCCGAAGAGTCTACGACGCTCTCGGTCGCGCGTCCACGCGAGGTTGGACCTCCAGCCCCTCGGTCCTCGCCGTCGCCGCAACGGCCGGCTGCTTCCGCAGACCGGCCCCAACGACGCGCTGGCCGCCCCGTCGCCCTGCGCCGGCCGACTGCTGTTCCGCAGCCCACGGCAACAGCGCAGCCGACCCAACCACCCGAGCCAGCAACACCCGCTGCGCCGACAGTCCAGGAGCCGCCGGCTGCGACTGCGCCGGAAACCGCGCCCACCGGGCTGCCGCCAGGAGTGAAGCGCCGCTTCTAACGCCGTCGCAGCGCCAATGTATGGAAGTGAACGAATGAGCCTTGTTCTCAGTGCGGCCCTGTACTGCCTGCTGACGGCCGCGGTCGAGGGGGCGGAGCCGCCGCCGCGCCGCGCAGTGCTGTTCGTCTACAACTCCACCAACGAGCACGACACGCTGCTGGACGCCCAGTTAACCTTGGAGCTGTACTCGCTGAAGGACAAGGTGAGCTACTGGGTCTCCGATGCGGCTGACCAATCCGCCAAGGAGACGCTGGCGGCGTACGGCTTGGCGCCTCAGGAGCTGCCGGTGGTCCTGTTGCTTGACCGGGACGACGCGCAGGCGAAGCCCGTCGCGAAGATTCCGATCCACCGCCCTCTGGGCCACGCGAAGAACCTCGCGGAGGTAAACCAGAACCTGGAGCGCGCGTTCGGGCTGGCGTTGCAGCAAGAGCCGCCCAAGCAGGAGCAGGCGTTACCGGAGCAGCCCAAACCGCAGCTCACGGAAGACCAACGCCGCGAGCAGCGAGCGCTTTCGCGCAAGGCGAGTTCTCTCGGGGACATGCACCGGGCAGCCGGTGACGCAAGGCGGGCGGAAGCTTACTACCTCTGGGCGACGCGGCTCGATCCGACGTTCGGGGAGCCAGCCTACCAGTTGGCGCACCTCTACCTCGCCCTGCGGCAGTATGCTCGGGCCGTCGGGTTGTTCCGCCACGCGGAGAACCTGGACCCACACTGCCGCAACCCGGTGTTGCTGTATGCCGACTTCGACGACGGCAACCATGACGGCTGGCTCGTCCAGCGCGGAGCGGCACAGGTCGTCGACGGAAGGCTGGAACTGCGTTCGAGCATGGCGGATCCGGCCGTCGTCGGCATTCAGGGTCTCGAGCCGTGGCGCAACTACCGCGTCGCCTTCGTCTATCAGGACGGCAACCGGCGCCAGCCGGGTCGCTTGTCACCGAGCTTCACGTGCGCGGTTCGGTCCACAATCCAGGGAGGCTACTGGTTCCGCACCACCTCCTACGGCGCCGAGATCTTCAAGACCTCTCTCGAGTTCGGCCGCTACACCCCGACGCAGTTGATGCTCACCAATGCAATCTGGAACGACGCGGAGTGGCACGAGCGAACCTGCGAGGTGACGACCCTCCCCAACGGAACCGCCAAGATGCGCTGGGACGAAGACGGGCGCCTGGTGGGCGAGTGTACCGACCGCGTGAGACCCTACGACCAAGGGGCGCTCTCATTCCAGACAGAGAGCGGCGTCGCGCGGATCGACAATGTGCTGGTCCTGCGGCTCGATTAGAGGGAGCCACTCCCGGGGCCGCGATGCCACCGCAACAGACCGGCCCCAGACCGCAGAAAGGCAGGAAGCGTCGCGTCTATGACGCCTGCTCCCTGCCTTCCCTGTGAAGCTCCGTTGCCGTCCCGCTGGGGGAGAGGGCGAGTACTACTCGTCGCTTTCCTCGTCGTCCGGCTCTTCGTCGTCGGTATCGGTCTCCGGTTCCTCTTCGGGATCAGTTTCCGGTTCCGGGTCGGGATCAAGTTCCGCCTCCAGCTCCGATTCGGGCTCGGCGATCTCCGCCGGTGGCGTCAGGAACGCCTTGGGCGAAAGGAACACTTCGGCGTCTTCCACTTCTTCCTCGTCCAGGATCACGAGCTTCACCTTGTCTTGCCGGATCTCGTCGATGGCAACCGTGAGTAGCGGCCGGTTGCCGGGGTCTACCAACGGCCGGGCGCCCAACTCCAACTGCTTCGCGCGTTGCCCAACCGCCACGGCGATGGCGTACTTGCTGGGCAGTTTTCCCAGCAAGCCCTCCAAATCAGAACCCTTCATTCAGTGCCTCCAATCAGCGCTGTGTGCGTTCGTGTCAGTACGGCGGTGCCCCGGGCATACCGCCAGGTGGCGCAGGCTGCTTCCTGAAATCCTGCTCGTTCTTGCGGACGTCATCCAGCAAGCTCTCTGCGTGACGGAAGACGGAGTCGCCGCCCTTCAGCATGACGTATAGCTTGCCTGCCTCAGTCTTGCCAAGGAGCATTGTCTGAGGCCTCTTCCCTCGCACGTGGAAGGTCACCTCGGCCTGCGGCTTGTCGAAGCCGTAGCGTTTGAGGTCCTTTGGCGCCGGGCCAACGTACTCGTCGGCATGGAAGTCCTCGAACTTCCACAGCAGGCTGCTGACCGTCGAGCCGTCGGCGTCCATTTGTTTGGGCTTTGTCATCTTCCAGTCGGTGCCGCTTCTCTCCAGAACCACGTGGGTCTTGCCAAACTGCAGTTCGAGCTCCGACAGGGCGTCTTGCTTGAACTTCAGGACGGTGCGGTCCCGGAGCTTCTTCGTGTCGATCTTCTCCAGGTTCTCCTGGAGGCTCTTGCCGACTTCGTAGACGGTCTCCTCGCCTTCGATCTTCACGTAGATGTTGTCAGTGGTTCCGGCTTTGGTCCCGACGAGCAGCGTGCGTTCCTTCTTGTCGCCTTCCGCCCAGACCTTCACCGTAAACGGTGGCTTGTCCAGACCGTAGGCGCTGTCGGGCTGCGGAACATCGACGAACTCGTTGGCGTTGAGCCCGCTGAGGTCCCACAGGATGTTGTCGATCTCCTTCTTGTCCGCCTGAACCTCCTGCGGCTTCAGCATCTGCCACTGCTCGTCGTCACCGCGAGCGGTCCGACGGCAGAGGACTTCTCCCTGCTTGCGGACAACAGAGAACTTCTCGACCTTGTCCTTCTCGAAGCCGAATACTTTCTTGTCGCGGAGGTCTTTGGCTTCTTTCCGCAGATCGTCCAAGATCGACTTGTTCACCAGGAAGACAGGCTTGTCCAGGCTGTTCATGGCGTAGAGCTTCTCGGCGTCCTCGTCAGACTTCCTGCCGATGAACAGCGAGCGCGGCCGCTTCGCGTCGCCGATCCACACGTCCGCTCTCAGCCACGGCTTGTCGAGTGCGTACTTGGCGAGGTCTTTGGGGGCGTTGTCGACCCACTTGTCGACCTTCAAGTCATCCAGCTTGGTGACGATGCCGTCACAGCCGTACTTGTCGGCGCGGGCCTCCACCGGCTTGGTCAACCACCAGTCGTACTCGTATTCCTTCTTGGGCGGTTCCTCCTGCTTGGCGGGTGGAGTCGCAGTGGTCTCGTCCTTCTCTTTCTCGTGGACGTTCCGCTTCCCGATCTCGAGCGTCGTGTCTGCCCGAGTCAGGCGGACCTTCATGAGGAGGTCCTTGTCAAGGCTGAGAGCGTCCTTGTCGCGGAAGTCGTCCACGGCTTTGTTGGCGTCGTCGTAGAGGGCCGTCCCGATGAGAAAGACGCCCTTATCGCCCTTCTTCATCGTGTAGACACTGGCGCTGTCGATGCTCTTGTTGCCGAAGAGAAGCGCCATCGGCGCCTTACCTTTCAGGTGAACCGTCACGGACGCCCGGGGCTTCTTCAGCCCGTATTCGTCCAAGTCCAGCCCGCCGGCTTCGACATCGTTGCTGATCGGGTCCTTGATGACGAGGTCTTTGATCCGATCCAGCAGCTCCTTGACTTTGTCCTGATCGGCACGCGCCGGGAAGGGCTTCTGGATCTTCCAGTCCGCGCCGGCCTTCGCCAGGACGACTGGCAGCTTCTTCTCCTCGGCGGTAGCAGAGCCTGCCTCGTCCTGCGCCGGCTGCAGCTCAACCTTTTCGCATTGCTCGGGGTCGAACTTGAAGACCAGTGGGCCCTCCGGGACGGCGCCGCGCTCGAACCGCAGCACGTAGAAGCCAAGCCCGGCGAAGACGACCAAGAGGACAACTGTCCAGTGCCATTGCTTCATAGTGGCCTACCTCCGCTTCCACCAGACGACCAGACCGGTCAGGAAGCAGGTCAGCGGGAGCAGGTACCTGGAGAGCAGCTTGACCAGCGTTTCCTGCGAACCGGTCAACGTGATGGTGTTCTTCGTTCGGTCCTTCGGCTGGATGGCGATCAGCTCGCTCTCTTCTGCCAACCAGTTAAGGGCATTCATGAGGAAGTTGGCGTTCTGCCGGAGCCCGAACAACTGCGCGTTTGTGGCGCAGTTGGAGTCGGCGACGACGACGAGACGCGTCTTCTCCCCGTCCTTGTCCTCCGGCGGCGGCGGGCCGTAGGGGTTGGGCGGCGGCTGGGGGGCGCCACTGGTCACCACGGCGGCGAGGTCGAAAGGACCTTTGGAGTCCGACGGTCGCTGCTTGAAGTCCTGCGGCGAGTAGTTGGTGACCTCCCAGCTTTCGGCGCTGCTCTTCGCCAGCGAGTGCACCTCGAAGTCGGTAGTTGGCTGGGGCGGCGGGCCGCCGTACTGATCGGGCGGAGGCGGCGTGGTCTCCTCCAGCTTGAGGTGCGCGGGAAGGAAGAAGAGCGAAGCGTACGAGTACCCGCCCAGCGGCTTGGTGATCTCGTGCTGCTCGTACTTGGTTACGGTGACCACCGAGGGGTCGTTGAAGAGGTTATTGACCGGTTCCACGACGACCTTGCCCACCGGTGTCACGCCCCAACGGCTGAGCAATCCGGAGAGTTCTTCGGCTTCGGGGTCGCTGCGCGTTGGCGGGTCGATCATGAGCATCGCCCGGCCGTGGGCCTCCAGATAGTCGCGGAGGGTGTCCGTCTCCTGCTCGTGCAGCGCCAGTTTCGGTCCGCAGAGGACCAAGACGGTGCAGTCCGCCGGGATGGTCTGTTGAGTCATCAGGTTGAGTTCTGCGCACTCGTGGTTCTGCTTTTCTAAGGCGGCTTTGAGGCTGCTCAGCCCTTCCTCGTCGTAGCCGTCCCACTTGTGCTCACCATGTCCCTGGAGGAAGTAGAACTTCTTCTTCTGGTCCTTCGTGACCTTGAGGATGGCCGACGTGAAGTCTTGCTCATCGCCGGAGGAGACGTTCTCCTTCTTCTCGGTCTTGGGGCACTCGAACACCGTTGTCGAGAGGCTGCTGATGTTGTATGCCTTGGCCAGCGAGGGGTGAAGGTTGGGGTCGACCACTTTCACTTTGACCTTCGCCGGGTTGACGAACCGGTATCCCTCCAACAAGTCCCGGACGCGCTGGAAGTCGCCGCCGCCGGTGCTGCTGTAGAACGCCGTGACCTTGAGTTCAGTCTTCAGCGACTTGAGGATCTTCTTCGTCTGCGGCGACAGTGTGTGGACCTTGTTCTTCGTCAGGTCGAGCCGCGTGTGATGCCGGTTCGACACAATGTTCACCAGCACGATGATGCCCAGGAAGAGCAGCATCGTCACCGTCGCATTGGCGCCCAGCTTCGCTTGACGGCTCTTCAGGAACGCCAGCGCTTCCGTCGGCTTCGCCGCCAGCGCCGCGGCGAACAGCACCAGCCCCACTGCGAAGATCGCGTAGACGTAGAGGTTAAGCTTCTGGGCGACGGCCATCGCCGCAAACCCAAGCAGCACGATCAGGACCCCGGCAAACGCCGCGGGGCCGGCTGCGGCCTCCATGAAGGTCTCAGGTTTCTTCTTTCGAGTTCTTGCCATGTTGCGTCACCTGCCTTATCGCCACTTCCTGCTCTCCACCGCGCGCACGGCGAAGAACAAGCAGAGAATCACGAAAGACACGAAGTAGATCACGTCTTTCGTATCGATCACCCCGTCAGGGAAGTCCTGGAAGTGGACCAGCACCGAGACGAAGCTGACCACGTCGGCCCAGACACCCGTCATTCGGTCTTTGGCCCAGCCGATGATCCAGAGCATCAACAAGGCGCCGAATCCCAGCACTCCCGCCACAAACTGGTTGTCCGTCAGCGACGAGGCAAGCAGGCCGATGGCGAGGAAACAGGCCCCCACCAACAGCAGCCCGATGTAGGCGGCGATTGGCGCAGCCATGTCACCGGAGCCCTGATTCATCACCAAGGGAACGGCGAGGTTGTAGAGCAGCAGTCCCAGCGGCGCCAGCGACAAGCGGATCGTGTCGTTCCGGTGGACCTTCGGCAGGGCGAGCATGACCAGTAGCAGCACGGCGATAGCCGCGGAGGCAACCCCGTAGGCCGCGGCCTGCCAGAGCATCAGCTTGCCGAAGAAGAACACGCAGATGATCAGCGACTGGGCGAAGAAGCAGGGGAAGCCGACCAGCCACTTGAGCCAATCCGGCAGTTCGTTGTCCGTCAGGTCGAACCAGACGCCAAGCCCAAGGGACACCAACGGCCCGATCAGCAGACCGACAACCTTGAGTCCCGCCATCTCAAACACTTTCAGGTAGTAGCCGAGAATGAGCGGGAACAAGCACGACAGGACGAGCATCACGTTGAACAAGCTGAAGGCGCCCAGGAACTTCCCCAGCACGAGCTGCGTGTCGGTCACCGGAGAGGTCATCAGGATCTCCAGGGTCCCGGTGCTCTTCTCTTCCGCCAACAGCCGCGCCGTGATGAAGGGCAGGACGAACAGCAGCGTGACGCTCATGTTGTGGAAGAGCCACTGGATCTGCACATCCTGCTGGGTGCCCATCAGGATCTCGAAGAAGATGAACCCGGCAATCGCCAGGTACACGCCCATGACGACGTACGCCATCCAAGACACGAAGTACGACTTCAGCTCTTTGAGAGCAATCGTGACGATATTGCCCATTACTGCGCAACCCCCTCTTCTTCCTCAGTGGTCAGTTCCAGGAAGATGTCTTCCAGGGTCAGGAACACGCGCTGCATCGCCAGCAGACCCCAGCCCTTGGTCACCACGAAGGCCGCGAGGTCTGTGCGGATGTCGGTCCCCAGGTCGGACTCGATGATCACTGCGCTGCCGTCGGCTGCGCCGGCAGTCGCCACGCGCTCCACACGGCGCACGTTGTCGAGCCCGGAGAGCTGTGACTCGCCATCGGCCGGGAAGTCCTTGACTGCAATCTGCGTCTGCTCAGACTGCCGCAGTCGAGTGATTAGTCCGTCCGGCGTGTCCTCCGCAACAATACGCCCCTCATGGATGATGACCACGCGCTCGCAGGTCTGGCTGACTTCGGGGAGAATGTGCGTGCTCAGCACGACAGTGTGGTCCCCAGATAGTCCTCTGATCAGCCGGCGCGTTTCCTTGATCTGGCGAGGGTCCAGGCCGATGGTGGGCTCGTCGAGCACAAGGACCGGGGGGTTGTGCACCAGCGCCTGCGCGATGCCAACGCGCTGGCGGAACCCTTTCGAGCACTTTCGGATGATCTGGCCGGCGACCTCGCCACACTGCGCTTTCTCGATGGCGGTGTTGACGGCTTTCTTGCGCTTGGTGTTGGGCACGCCGCGCAACCGGGCGCAATAGTCGAGGTAGGAGCGGACATCCATGTCCATGTAGAGGGGCACCGTTTCCGGCAGGTAGCCGATGTTGCGGCGCACCTCCAGTGACTCTGCCAAGATGTCGTGCCCCGCCACTGAGGCGGTTCCCGAGGTGGGAGCCATGAACCCGGTCATGATGCGCATGGTGGTGGACTTGCCTGCACCATTCGGGCCGAGAAAGCCAAGGATCTCTCCCTTCTTCACGTCGAAGGTGACGTCCTCGATGGCGGCCACGTCGCGGTAGTATTTGGTGAGCCCCTGTACTTGTATCACGCGCTGTACCTCCTGATAGAGGATGTGTTCGGATCTCGCCGCGCGGCACTCAGCTCAGGCAGGCGAGGACAACCATGCGTCGCACAGAGCCCAAGCAGACGGGAGGGGCGAGCGGGCCGCAGCATCCACGAGCATCTGCATTGCCCACTACGCCAACGGACGTGCCCGCGCCTCTCGTACAGGCGCCGAAGCGAGAAGCATTGGACCCTTCGTCCGGGCGAAAGTTTCCTGCCTCAGGGCGGGTGCCGAGGAGGAGAAGACAGTCGAGCGTGCCTCATGGGTTCGCGGCAGAAATGGTTGCTGGCTCCCACTATGGGTGGGTAGCGTTTAACGGGACCGATTGGTTCCCGTTCTCGCCAATTGGTGAGCGGACCTTGCATTTTAGCCACTGGCCGGCCTTCGGTCAAGGAAGTGGTGCCGCGGAGACGGCCTCTCGGGTGCCCCCACTGCGACCCGTCATTCCCACGGCTCCAAGACGGCCTTCATCGCCTTGCGCGTCGCCATATCGTCAAGCGCCTGATTTGCCGCCTCCAGCGGGTAGGAGTGGGTGACGATGGTTTCGAACGGGAAGCGGCCGCTGAGCACCAGCCGGATCGCCTGGTATAGGTGCGAGGTGTCGCTGACCCAGACGCCCTGCAGCCGGACGTTCTTCCGGGCGAGGTGTTCGTACAACGAAACCGGGAGTTGCCCGACCGGCGTGGCGATGCCGGGGATCAGGTAGGCGCCATAGGGCGCCACGTACTGGAGGAACTCGCCGACTGAGGCGGTGATGCCGGTGCAGTCGATCCCGACGTTGAACCCCAGCCTGTGGGTCCACTCGGCGATCTGCTCGGCGCGCTCTTCAGGGGTGGACTCACTCACGTTGAGCGTTCCGGCGGCGCCGAATTGTTTGCACAACTCCAGTCGCTGCTTGTCGGGAGCAGCGCCCGCCACGTACACAGCGCCCGCCCCACGGTTCAGGCAACTCGCCAGGACGTACAGCCCCACCGGGCCCGGCCCGATGACCAGCACGTTGTCGCCGGGCTTCACGTCCGCCTGCTCCACGGCGTGGGTCGCCGTCGCGCCGGAGCACGACGCGGGCACCAGTACCTTCGGGTCGATCTCGGGGTCGATCTTGAGAAAGTGGCAGCGGGCGCGCAGGTGAATGTACTGGGCATAGTGCCCGTTCAGGTACGGCGGCTCCGCGCAGGAGACGGAGATGCCATACGTCTTCCGGGCGCTGCACAGCGCGGGCTGCTTGGCGATGACACACTGGTAGCACTCGCCGCACATGATCCCGCGTTCCCACATCACCAGGTCGCCGGGCTTCAGTTCGCGACCGAGCACATCCCTCTTCTGGCTTCCCAAGTCAGCGATTTCCCCGATGCCTTCATGCCCGAGGATGATCGGCACCGGTGTCCGCGGGTCTTCGCCTTTCCAGATGTGTACGTCCGAACCGCAGACGCCGGCGGCGACTACTTTGGCCAACACTTCGCCCGCGCCTAACGGCTGGACCTCAAACTCCTGCATCTCGAGCGGTTTGCCGAACTCCCTGAGAACGGCGGCTTTGGCTTTCATGGCATGCTCCCTCGCAGGTAGCCCGACGCGCCAAGCGGAGGGATTCCCTTGGCTTGGCGCGCAAACACCCGGCGTTTGGGTGGGCTACGTCTTCACCCGTCGCGGCTCGGCTGGGTGGACGCCGCGATTGTACGGACTGTTGCCCGCAGCGTCAAGGCACCGGGCCGGCCGCCCTCAGCGTCTCGCCAGGCAGAGGCGGGAGTTCCGCCTCGGGGGGTAGAATAGGCAACAGATCGAGAGTGGAGTGGAGTGATGAGATTAGCAGATCGAGCAGGAGCGCGTTGTCGCGGGCCCCTGACTCTGTTCGCCTTGGCCGTCTGTGTGGGCTGTCTGACTGGCTGTGCCCGCGCGCTCGATGGCGAGCAGGCCCAACAGGTAACTCAGGAGTTCGTGCGACAGCACCTTCTCTGGCACAGCTTCGACGACACCCTCAGTCACCGGGCGTTGGACCGCCTGCTGGCCTTGTTCGACCCGGGGAAGCTGTACTTTCTCCAGAGCGACGTGACGCAACTCGAGCAGACCTTCGGGGACAAGCTGGATAATCTGGTTCTGGCTGACGACTGGAGCTTCCTGCAGGACCTGCAGAAGGCATACCGTCGGCGGGTCGAAGCAAGGGAGCCGTTTATTGACTCGCTGATCGACGAGAAGCAGGACCTCGCGACGGAAGACCTGTATACCCTCCCTGCCGAGCGTCAGTACCTGGACACCGAGACTGCGCTGGACGAGCGCTGGCGCACGGAGCTCAAGCTCCAGAAGCTCAACCTGACGGGCACCCTCCCCCGCGACGAGGAGATCAGGAAGCGCCTGCACGACTACTACAGCCGGCGGCGCCGCGAGGTCGAGGACCGCAGCCAGGAAGACCTCTGCACAACCTTCCTGCGCGCGTTTGCCCTGAGCCTCGACCCGCACTGCCAGTACCAGACCCAAGCGGATCTCCGCCAGTTCATGGCGACCACGCGGTTGCATCTCGTGGGGGTCGGCATCCGCATCGGCCAGCCCTACGGGCTTACCACCATCATGGACCTGGTGCCCGGGGGACCTGCTGAGAAGAGCGGCTTGCTGCAAGCAGGAGACGCCATCTTGGCAGTGGCGGAGGGCAACGGCGAGCCGGTGGATGTCACTGAGTTGCCCCTCGGCCGCGTGGTCGACCTCATCACTGGGCCCCTCGGGACGGAGGTGCGGCTGACGGTTCGACGGCGGCTGGGCTCGAAGATCGTGCTCCGTCAGGCGCCAGTGATCCGCGACGACGTCAAACTCAAGGATCAGGCCGCGACAGGGCGCGCTTACGAGGTGCAAGTGAAGCAGCCGACAGGCGAGGCGTTACACCTGAAACTCGGCGTCGTCCGGCTGCCGAGCTTCTATGGCGCCCCTAACGGTCCCGGTCAGAATGAGGGAGGCACACAGGGCGCCGCCGCCGATGTCAAGCGGCGAATCGCAGAGCTGGTCGACCAGGGGGCCCAGTCGCTCATCCTGGATCTCCGGAACAACGGCGGCGGGCTGTTGGACGAGGCAGTCTCGACGGCCGGGCTGTTCTTCGATTCCGGCCCCGTTGTCCAGGTGCGGTCGAGAACCGACACCCAATTCCCCGCCGATACGGATGGGGAGACGGCCTACGCGGGCCCGCTGGTGGTGCTCGTCAACCGGCTGTCGGCCAGCGCCAGCGAGATCGTGGCCGCTGTTTTCCAGGATTACGGACGGGCGCTCGTCGTCGGCGATTCCCACACCTTCGGCAAGGGCACAGTACAGAAGCACTCCCCCCTCCGCGACGCGGTTGGTGGGGGAGCGATGGTGGTCACCATCAGCCAGTTCTTCCGGGTGAATGGCAGCACCACTCAGTTCCAGGGCGTGTCGCCCGACCTCGACCTTCCCGGCATGGCGGACGTGTCGGACATCGGGGAGAAGTCGCTGGACTACGCGCTCCCGCCGACCAGGGTGGAGCCAACCTCGCACCCGCACCTCGACCAAGTCGCGCTGTACCTGGACCGCCTGCAAGCTGCCAGTGAGGCGCGCGTGAAGCAAAGCGAGGCGTTCCAGAAGATCGTCAAGGAAATCGAGGACCAGCGAGCCCATCAGGACCGGCGCGGCAAGATTGCCTTCAAGCAGTCGGAAACAAAGGCAACCGGCGCAAGGGACAAGGGGAACGCCTCGAGCGTCGCCGCCGACCCCTACCTGCAGGAGTGCCTGGACATCGCAGCCGACTACCTCCAGCTACGCAACGGGCGCCCGCTGGGGCCGGTTACTGTGGTGGAGACCGCCTCGCCGGCCGGCACAGAGGACAAGGGTGGAGATCCAGAGCCGTAGTCAGCACGCGCCCACCCGGTCGAGGCCCCCCGGCGGGGCACCGGTTTCCTTCGTCGCCACAAGGAAACCGACCGGGCGCGTTGAATGTCAGAATCGCGGCGCCGTCGAAGCGACGCACAACTCACCCCTCAGAATCAAGGAGCACGTCATGCGCATGTGGAGTACCTGTCTAACAGTCTGGATGGCGGTCGGGCTGCTTCTGCCCGGAATGGCCCAGGCACAGAAGGCGAAGACCGTCGAACCGTTCAACGGCAAGGACCTCACCGGGTGGAAGACTCGGGAACCGGACAAGAACGAGTGGGTCGTCGGCAAAGCGGCACTGAACGCGGGCGATCCGAAGGAGCTGCAGGTCGAGGCCGGCGGCGCTGAGCTGATCAACGCCAAGGGGCACGGCACAGACATCTACACCGAAGCGACCTTCGGCGACTGCCTCCTCGAAGTCGAGGTCATGGTGCCCCAGGAATCCAACTCCGGCGTCTACCTCATGGGCGAATATGAAGTCCAGGTGCTGGACAGCTACGGTAAGAAGGAGATCGGCCAGGGCGACATGGGCAGCATCTACAGCGCTGCCACGGCGCTGGTCAACGCGTCGAAGCCGGCTGGCGAGTGGCAGAAATTCGTCATCGACTTCCGCGCCCCGAAGTTCGGTGCCGAGGGGAAGAAGACCGCCAACGCCACGTTCGTCAAGGTCACGCTCAACGGCCAAGTGATCCACGAGAACATCGAGGTGCAGAAGTCCACCGGCGGCGGAGTCACCGGCCAGGAGCACGCCACCGGCCCGCTCATGTTCCAGGGAAACCACGGCTCGGTGGCATACCGGAACATCAAGATCACGCCGGTGAACTGAGAAACCTCTGCGCGAGCGCGAGGTCCTGGGCGCCTCTCAGGCCTGTCTGACGTGTCCGACTTGGCCCGCCCCGAACGGCTCGACACCGACATGGCCCCGGCAAGCACACCCCCACAGAACAGGAGAGACACCATGAACGAGCAACCCACCCGTCGCGATTTCCTCAGGCACGGTGCCGTACTCACCGGGGCGGCCGCCGCTGGTTCGCTGTGGCCCGCCGGCTTCGCCCGGGCGGAGAAGCCGGCGGGCGGCTCTCCGAATGAGAAGCTCAATATCGCCTGCATCGGCATCGGCGGCAGAGGCGGCGCCCACGTCGGCCCCGCCTTGGACGAGAACCTGGTAGCCATCTGTGATGTGACGGACGGCAGGCTGCAGGGCTGCCTGGGCAGTATCGACAAGACGTACCGCGAGCACGAGATCAATCGCCCGCTGCCGAAGACCTTCTTTGACTACCGCGAGCTGATGGATAAGATGGGCGACCAGATCGATGCCGTGGTCGTCGCCACCCCCGACAACCACCACGCCATGGCCTCCATGCGGGCGATCAAGCGCGGCAAGCACGTGTACTGCGAGAAGCCGCTCACGCACGACCTCTACGAAGCGCGCCGGCTCGCCGGCGCGGCGCGCCTGCACAACGTCGCCACGCAGCTCGGCAACCAGGGGCGCGCCGGTGACGGCTGGCGGCTCCTGTGCGAGTACCTGTGGTCCGGGCAGCTTGGGAACGTGCAGGAAGTACACACCTGGACCGATCGTCCCGGCATTGCGGCGCGGTTCTGGTGGCCCCAGGGCGGCACGCGGCCGCCGGGGGCAGACCCGATCCCCTCGGACCTGCACTGGGACATCTGGCTCGGCCCCGCCCGAGAGCGGCCGTACCTCGACGCCTACAAAGAAGGCAAGTTCAAAGGGCAGCGCGTCTATCAGCCCTTCGTCTGGCGCGGCTGGTGGGATTTCGGCACCGGCGCCCTGGGCGACATTGGCTGCCACTCCTGGAGCGGGATGTTCACTGCCCTGAAGGTGAAGCACGCTACGGCCGTCACGCTGATCGAGGACACGGGAGACAACACCGAGGAGATGTTCCCCAGCGCCTCCAAGATTCAGTGGGACCTCCCCGCCCGCGGCGACATGCCGCCCTGCAAGATGTTCTGGTACGACGGCGGGAAGTACCCCCCGCGGGACCTCGGCGAGTGGCCCGAGGGCAAAGAGCCGCCCGACAACGGCACGCTCATCGTCACCGACAAAGGCAAGTTCTGGGCCGATGGCGAGCCACGGCCCATCGGGAAGTTCGACGGCGAACTCAAGCGGCCCGAGCCGACAATCCCTCGCTGCGAGAGCGACCACTTCAAGGAGTGGGTGACGGCTGCAAAAGGCGGGCGCCCTGCCGCCTCCAACTTCGACCACGCGGGCCCGCTGACGGAACTGGTGCTCCTGGGAAACCTGGCGATCAAAGCAGGCGTCGGCAACAAAGTCGAGTGGGACGGTCCCAACCTGTGCGTGACCAACTTGCCCGCGCTGAACCAGCACGTCGAGCGCGAGTATCGCGCAGGCTGGGCGCTCTGAATTCGCTGGGAGGTCCGACCGAAGTGCTCGACAGACGACACCCGAGTGAGCGGAGCGTCTGCGAGGCCACTCGCATGGCGCTGGTTCTGTCGATCTGCTGCCTCGGCGGCGTGGTGGCGCAGCCGAGCTTCGTTACTGAGCACGCCCGCCAGATCCCCGTCGCCTACGACGTGGACGTGGTTGTGGTTGGCGGCAGCACGGGCGCCGTTGCAGCGGCCGCGGCGGCGGCGCAGGGCGGTGCGAAGGTGTTCCTCGCCGCGCCGCGGCCGTACCTGGGGGAGGATGTCTGCGGCACGTATCGGTTGTGGTTGGAGCCTGGCGAGAAGCCCGTCTCGGCTTTGGCGAAGAAGGTCTTCGGGGAGCCACCGTCTTCGGGGCCGGTGTTGCCGTTCACCTACGAGGCGGACCGCCCCTCGTCTGCCGCGCACCCCGACACGAAGCCCCCTTCGCTCCTCTGCGACGGCCAGTGGGGGCACGCCGCCTCCCAGAGCGTGCAATACACGGAGGACGTGGCGCTCACACTGGACCTGGGCAAGGAGCAGTCGCTCAAGCGCTTGGTGGTGGAGGGGTACCAGAAGAGCGGCGTCTATGCCTTCGCAGGGCTGACCATTTCCGTCAGCAGTGACAAGGTTCAGTGGTGCGAGACCAGACGGCTTGAGAACACCAACCCAGACCCCGAGGAGTTTGCGCCCCTCGAGTTGGCGACGCCCCTGGTGGAGCGCGCTCGATACGTCCGACTCCAAGTGCGCAAGGCGCCTGACGCTGAGCGGTTCCTGTTGGGTGAGATCCTCCTTGAGAGCGCAGAGCCCTCGCCGACCGATCTCCGGCGGGTCTGGATGCCAACACCCATGCACGTGAAACGCGCCTTGGACGAAGTGCTGGTCGAGGCGGGCGTGCCCTACCTGTTTGGCTGCTATCCAACCGACGTGCTGACCGATGCCTCCGGGCAGACAGCCGGCATCGTGATGGCGAACCGCAATGGGCGCCAGGCGGTCCGCGCCAAGATCATCCTCGATGCGACCGAACGGGCAACGGTGGCACGGCTGGCCGGCGCGACATTCCAGCCGTACCGCTCGGGACCGCACACGTTCCGGCGTGCCGTGGTGCTCGAACCGGGTGCCCCGGCGGAACCGCGAGTCGGCAACGACGTTCAAGGCCGCGAGTTGTCGCTTCGCGTGGGTGACGGTATCAAGGCGTACCGCGCCTTCGAGTACGCCCTGACAATCCCGATGAAGGACGGCTCCTACCGGTCGTTCGCCCAAGCCGAGCAACTGGCCCGCGACGAGACGTTCGACCCGGCCCAGGTCGATGCGTCGGAGTTCCTGTTCCAGGTTCCGCCTGATCCCCTGGAAGGACGTGCCCGAGAGAGTGGCGATTGGCCCGGTGCCGCCACCGTGAGCCTGGATGTCTTCCGGCCGGCGCGCGCGTCAAAAACGTATGTGTTGGGCGGCTGCGCGGATCTGTCGCGAGACGCGGCTGCCAAGCTGCTTCGCCCGCTGGAGCTGATGGAGGTCGGGGCGCGTTTGGGCCGACGCGCGGCGGAGGGGGCGAAGACGCTGGCAAGGCCAACCGGCGTGCGGCTGGCCGGTGCGGTCCGACCGGCGGCGACGACCGGCAGCGTCCGCGAGGTGCTGGTGGGTGTGCGCCCAACCGATAGGGGGCTTCCCACGATCCCGCAGCAGGCGCGGTCCCTGCCCGTGTTGGGTGAGTACGACGTGGTCGTGGCCGGCGGCGGAACCAGCGGCGCGCCCGCGGGGATCGGCGCGGCCCGGCACGGTGCCCGGACGCTGGTGCTGGAGTACTTGCACGACCTCGGCGGCGTCGGCACACTGGGGCTCATCGGCAACTACTGCGCCGGCTACCGGGGCGGCTACACGGCCGAGCACGACAAGGAAGTCGAGGCGCTGGGCGCCGCCGTCCACGTGATCGGCAAGGCCGAGACCTGGCGGCGCACCAACCGCAGAGACGGTGTTGAGGTGTGGACAGGCGCGCTGGCCTGCGGGGCCCTTGTCGAGAAGGGCAAAGTGAAGGGCATCGTCGTGGCCACGCCGGCCGGCCGCGGGGTGGTGCTGGCGAAGACGACCATCGACGCTACGGGTAGTGGCGACCTCGCCATCGTGGCCGGCGCCGGCTACGTCTATGCCGGCGCGTTCCACGTTGCCCTGCAGGGCGCCGGGCTGTCGCCGCGCACGCCGGGACAGAGCTACTCGAACACCGACCACACCTTCGTCGCCGACACGGACATGGTCGATGTGTGGCGGGCGTTCGTCTACTCACGGCAGAAGTTCGCCAACAGCTACGATCTGGTTCCGCTGCCCCTGACTCGCGAGCGGCGACGGATCATCGGCGACTTCACTGTGTCGCCATTGGACTTGGTGAACCACCGCACCTATCCCGACACGATCTATCAGGTGAAGGGCGGCTTCGATACGCACGGCTTCACCGTCGACGACTTCTTCCTGCTCAACGCGCAGGGCCCCGCCATCGGATACGCGCCGTACCGCTGCCTGTTGCCCAAAGGGCTCGACGGGATCTTGGTGACCGGGCTGGCCACCAGCGCCCAGCGCGATGCCCTACCGCCGATGCGCATGCAGTCGGACTTCCAGAATGAGGGCTATGCCGCCGGCGTGGCCGCGGCCGAGGCCGCGAAGCTTGGCGGGGCGACGCGGAAGGTGGACCTCAAAGCGGTGCAGCGACACTTGGTCGACGTCGGCTGTCTGCCGGGAAGCGTCTTGACCGACCGCGACTCGTACCCACTGCCAGAGGAGCAGCTTGCCGAAGCCGTCAAGAGCCTGGCGAAAACCAAGTGGACCCCGTCCTACACGCGCAAGGAGAACTCTCCGGAGGCCCAGTCGGCACCCGGGTTGGCGGTGCTCCTGACGCAGCCGTGCAGAGCGGTGTCGCTGCTGAAGGAAGCGTACGTTTGTGCAGAGACGGAGGACGCCAAAGTCGTCTATGCCCATGTGCTCGGGATGCTGGGTGACTCAACGGGTCTCACGTCGCTGATCGCCGCGGCTCGGTCGCTGAAGTGGGACGACGGCTGGAACTTCACCGGCATGGGGCAGTTTGGCACCGCGCAGAGCCGTCTCGACAGCTACCTCGTTGCCTTGGGGCGCACCCACGACAGCCGGGCCATCCCGCCCATACTGGAGAAGCTCGCCGAGCTGACACCCGCGTCTGAGTTCTCCCACTGCCGTGCAGTCGCCCTGGCACTGGAGACGCTGGGCGACCCGGCCGGCGCGAGGCCGTTGGCCGAGTTGCTCGCCAAGCCGGGCATGACCGGTCACGCGATCGCCACCATCGAGCAGGCGCTCGAGACGGCCACGAAGGACCCGAACGATACGGCGACGCGCAATACGGCCCTGCGCGAACTGGTCCTCGCCCGGGCGCTGTACCGATGCGGCGACTACCACGGGCTGGGCAAGGAGATTCTCACCCAATACGCTCACGATCTGCATGGTCTGTATGCCTGGCACGCGCAGGCCGTGTTGCGGGAGCGACGGCGGTAGGCGATGCAGAACCGGCAAGGCGGGGGAGTTCAGGAGATTCGTGCAGGTCGCATTGCGCCGAACCGAGTGGAGGGGACAGAGGGGGGCCTCGTCGACAACCTGCGTACAGCCCTAACGTCGCGGCAGGCGACACTCTTGACCGAATGGCAGGTGCGCCCCGCCGCTGTGCTGGTCCCGTTCTACGAGCACGACGGCCAGTGGCACTTGCTCTTCACTGAGCGCACGCATGAGGTCGAGGAGCACAAGGGGCAGGTGGCGTTTCCCGGAGGCGGCCGCGACCCGGGAGACTCTTCGACCGTCGAGACGGCGTTGCGCGAGGCCGAGGAGGAGATCGGGCTGCAACGCGCGGACGTTGCCGTCGTCGGTCAGTTGGATGAGCTGCTGACCCTCTCTCGCTGGCGCGTCACGCCGGTGGTCGGCGTGATCCCCCACCCATACGACTTCGCCGTCAACCCACGCGAATGCACCTGCGTGTTCGGCGTTCCGCTGCGCTGGCTGACAGACCCGGCGAACCTCGAGGGGCGGCGGCGGCCGTCGCCAACCGACGGCTCAGAGCTTGAAGTGTACTGTTACCGGGAATACGAAGGGCATCTCCTCTGGGGCGTCACCGCCCGGATTGTGCGCATGCTGCTGGACGCGCTCAGCCAAGCTGCACGCCCTGGAGTACACTTCGGTCCAGGACCCTGTGTGGGTCCCCGCTTGGAATCTCTGCTCACGGAGCTCTGCTTATGACTCGTTCGTCCGGCCGTTTCTGCCACCTTGCCTTCCTCCTGACCGCCCTGTGGTCGCTGACTGCCGCCGCCCAGGAATGGCCGCGGTTCCGCGGGCCCAACGGCGCCGGCCAGTCTGACGCCACCACCGTCCCCCTTTCGTGGAGGCTTGAAGAATGCCTGTGGCGCGTCGAGCTGCCGGGAGTCGGGTACTCGTCGCCGGTGGTCCACGGCGAGCGGGTGTTCGTGACCAGCGCCAATGAGGCAGACGGGACCCGGACCATCCGCTGCCACAGCGCGACGACCGGGGAACTCGCCTGGGAGAAGACCTACCCGTCGGCGACCTACAAGAAGCACAAGGACTGCGCTCTCGCGTCCGCGACGCCGGCCCTTGACCAAGAGCGGCTCTACACGACCTGGGTCACGCCGCAGGAGTACCTGGTGCTGGCGCTGGACCAAGCAACGGGCGAGGAGAAGTGGCGCCGCGACCTGGGACCCTTCAAGTTCATGCACGGCTACGGCGGGTCGCCCATCGTCTTCGAGGGTTTGGTGATCGTGCCCGATGACCAGGAGAAAGGCGGCGCCAGTTCGCTGGTGGCGTTGGCCGCGGCGACTGGTGCGCTCCGGTGGCAGGTGGACCGTCGCACGGACCGAGCGGCCTACTCGACGCCCTGCCTCTACCAGCCCGCCGGTAGTCCCGCGCAGTTGATCGTCGCCTCCTCCGCGGAGGGAATCAGCAGCCTGGATCCCGCCACCGGCAAGGTGAACTGGCAAGTGGCGCTGACGGACAGCGAACGGGTGGTCTTCTCTCCCGTGGTCGCCGGAGACCTAATCCTCGCCGGTTGCGGCTCGGGCGGCGCCGGCAAGCGGCTCATCGCAGTTCGCCCCGGCGACCTCGCCAAGGGGACGCCGGGCGAAGAGGCCTACGAGGTCAAGGGCGGCCTACCGTACGTGCCCACGCCGATCGCGCACCAAGGACTCCTAGTCCTCTGGGGCGACTCCGGCGTTGTCTCCTGCCTCGACGCGGCGACCGGAGAAGACCACTGGCGAGAGCGCGTCGAAGGCACCTTCTACGGTTCTCCCGTCCGCGTGGGAGAGCGGCTCTACTGCGTGTCGCGCCAGGGAAAGATGGTGGTGCTTGCGGCCGCCAAGGAGTTCAAGCAGCTCGCGGAGTTCGACCTCGGCGAGCCCAGCTTCGCCACCCCCGCAGTCGCCAACGGCGTCATGTTCCTGAGGACGCACTCGCACTTGATGGCGGTGGGGAAACGCGGTCCGTAGCGACCGCGTGCCGCACTACGCCGGCCGCTCCAGCAGATCCCCTTCGCAGAGCGTCTTCTGGCTCGGGTCGAGGCGCAGCGACCGAATCTCGTAAGCGCCCAACGTCTGCTTCTGCTTCACCCCCAGCGATGGCACGGCGACCGTCGTCGTGCGTTTGCTCGCCGTCGGGTTGAACAGCCGGACGACGTACCCGTCGCCGTCGGCGGCTTGCTTGAGGGCGCTGAGTTGAACGGTATTGTCGCTGAGGGGCACTCCTGGCGCGGGTCGCGCGCCCTCGCCTGAGGGGTAGAAAGACAGCGCCATGGGCTTCTCGTTCTTGACCAACGCTTCGCGGTCCACAAGCGTCAGCCGCTCGGAAGCGGGTCCGCCGTTGAGCCAGAACCGGAACAGCCGTTCGCCCTGATCGATACGCGGGGAGTACCGGTCGGGCGGCAGGATCTCGTTGGCACCGACGGGATGGGCTGAGTAGGCGGGCGAGCGCATCAGGCGCAGGCGCAGCTCGGCGTTGCAGAAGTCGGAGCCTCCCGTTCACCGCCTTCAGTTGCGGCTTCGGCTTGGCCGGGAGCACCTCCGGCAGGCAGTCGAATCGGTTCATCTGTGAGGGCTGTAGCTCCGCCGTGAAGGCCAGCCGCTTCCGCCAGTCCAACGCGATGTTGCTCAGTTCCTTCTCCACTTGCGAAGGCAGCGGCTTCCCGTTCTGGTGCGCGGCGAAGTTGACGAACGTGCCGCTGTGGTTCTGGTCAGGAAGCTGGAACTCGCACTCGACGACCGCCTTCACCTTGAACGGATGCGGGTTGTAGACCAGCACCGGGATCTCGCCCTCCCTCGCCTTCGGCTGCCCCGAGGCCAACGCGAAGAACGCGCGCGCCTTGACCCGCGACAGAATCTCCAAGCCGTGGTCCATCCCCCGCAGCGACATGTCTTCGACAGGCTGAATCGACGACCCCGGCAGGATGTCGTGGAACTCGCTGAACACCAGGTCGCGCTCTGCTGTCGCCAGGTCGGCCCGCGGATAGTCGGTCAGCCCTTGCAGCGCCGCCGTCGTCACCATCTTCTCCGTTGCGCATATACTCGCGAAGGTTAGGAATACACCAAAGCGATTGCACAAGTTCGACGCCTCTGCGTGCACAGCAGTGTGTTGGGTGCTCACCACACGCCCCCGGGTGAAGTTCTGCGAACTTCCACTTCGGTGTATTCCTAACCTTCGCGAGTATAGCTCGTTCTCGAGCAGTCGGTGCCGCTGCTTGATCCGCACCTGCGAGGTGTAGCAGCCGGGCGCCCATGAGTTGAGGTCCTTCGCGTGCGTCGGCAGCGTGTCGCGTTTGCACGCCAGTTCAGCGAAGTACGCTTCCGGGGTGGAGTGGCGAATCTCGAAGTCCGTCGTCTCCGCGATCAGCGCCGTGAGGTCTTCCACATCCTTCTTCGACGGGCCGCCGCCATGATTGCCGACGCCCCACAGCAGGTAGCAGAAGTCCTGCGCGGGGAAGTCCGCCAGTTGGTGCTCGACCTTCTGCCGCGCCTTGCCCAACGGCGAGTTGCACCAGTCGAGGCAACGCGACGCCAGCACTTCCGAGCCGTCGTAGCCGACCCATCGGAACTCGTAGTTCGGCAGCGGGCAATCGTGTTGTGCAGGCCGGCAGAACAGGTAGGAGTCGTAGCCGCTCTTGGCCAGGAGCTGCACCAACCCGCGGGTGTGACCGAACGGGTCGAGGTTGAGGGCGGTGGTCGGCTCGACGCCAAACCGGTCGCGGAAGTACTGCCGGCCGACCACGATCTGCCGGACGAACGACTCCCCCGAAGGCATGTTGCAGTCCGGCTGCAGAAACCACCCGCCCATAACGTGCCCCTTGCCGGCTCTCACCAGCTCCTGGAGGCGGGCGAACAGGCTGGGTTCGTACTCCTCGACCCACTGGTAGAGCACCGCCTCATTGTGATTGAAGATGAAGCCGTAGTCGGCTTCGCACAGTTCCGCGGCCACGCGGAACGTCGAGATTGCCTCCGCAGCGCCTTCCTCCCACTCCCACAGCCAGACGGGATCGAGGTGGGCGTTGCAGATCAGGTGGATGCGAGGCTTCATGGAACAGCACCTTGCGTGCGGAATGCGCCGCCAGCCCGGTGGCGCGAGACGTAGAGCAGATTCGCCGTCGCTGCCGCTGTCTGCGTCCTCCCGGAACCGAGCGGCCGAGAGTCAGCTTGCTGCATGATTCCGACAAAGGCAGTGACGGGGAATCTGGCCTACGATAGCGAAGGAGGTCGGTGGGGGCCGATTGCTGCCGGCGTCACTGCACGATCTCGTCATGCTCCGTGCTCACCACGCACTCGCGCTCGTCGAACAGATTCAGGTAGTACACCGTCGTGCCTTCGGGGAGCGACGCGGTCACTTTTCCTTCGCTGAGCTGGGCCGGGAGGGCGACCCACGTCCGGTCGGGCCACTTGCCGGTGTCCTTGGTGTAGTTGAGCTCGGCCTTCACGACCGGCACCCCACTCTCGAACGTCGCCCAGACCTGCGCACCATCGCGGCCCTGTCCGGTTACCTTCGCCAACGGCACGCCCCCTTTGAGGATGCTGTCGGCGAAAACCTCGAGTTCCTTCGGCCCCTCACCGGCCGCGCCGTGTCCGTGCGGCATTCTCAGCCGGATGCAGAGCGTGCGCGGCGACTTCGGCAATCGATACGACTTCTGCAGCGCGTTGAAGGTGTACGCGAAATCGTTGCTGCCGGTCACCCAGCACAGGGGCATGGGGGCGTCGGGCAGATAGACCGAGGGGTCCCACCAGCGCATCCACCGAGCGGCGCCCTCCTCGCCCTGACCGTTCACACTGCCGGCGAAAGTGTGCTCGTTGGTGAACCCGCAGCCGTACACCGGCATCGCCAGTTTGTAGCGGGGATCGACACCAGCGAGGAGGCAGGTCAGGTAGCCGCCCCATGAGATGCCGGTCAGCCCAACGCGGTTGGCGTCGACTTCGGGGAGCGAGCGAAGCAGCGAATGACCGAGGAGGGCGTCGGCGATGGCGTGGTAGGTCCACTGATCTTCGCGCGGCCAGTCGATCTGGCCCCAGCCGCCCCAGCCGGGCGGGCCGCCGGATTCGTGATGGTCCCAGTTGCCGGAGGTGCCTCTTGGGACACATCCGCACGTGTCCATGGCGATGGCGGCATAGCCGCGGTCGACCCACAAACGCACCCACGACGCAAACGCCGTGCCGCCGCCGCCGTGCACCAACACCATGCCGGGGACCTTCTGTCCCGATTCCACCTTCGGCAGGCCAATCCACGCGAAGACGCGCGTCGGCTTCCCGCGGAAGGGCGGTCCCTCGTAGAACACTGCCCGCACGCCCTCCTCGCTGAATCCCTCCGCCGGGAACACCGCGGGCGGCGCAGACAGCTTGTCCATATCCCACCTGGGGCCAACCGGATCGGCAGGGGGCGGGGGCGGGGGGCTGGTTGCCACCTCGTGCGCTTTGGCGATCTCGGCGGCCGTCGCCGCGTTGGCTTGCAGTGTCACGTCGTGCGTTTCTTTTGGTCCCACCGTTGCCTCCCATACTTGCAGTCCGTCTCCCCACGGACCCCACACGCGCGAGCTGCCAGTGATCTTCACATTCGCCGTGCCGGCGAACCAAGTCGTCTGCTTCCACTTGAACGCAGTCGGCGGCTTCTCCCACCAGCCGTTGTCGCCTTCCACCGCGCCAATCGCCTTGTCGAACACCAGCAAGCAGAGTAGCTTCTCTGCGGTTGTGTTCGCCACCGTCCACTTGACGCCGTCTGGGCCGAAGTCATACCGCACCGACGCCTTGTCGTTCTTCGCAGTGACCACGTCGGCCGCCGGACGCTCAATGGTCGGGAGCACCAACGGACCGTCCTGGAACAGGTACGCGCCGCGCGGGTTGCCAACGCCAGCCTTGAGGAACTCCTGCCCGCCGACGCGCAGACTGGTCAGGCAGCCATTCTCCTCGACCACCGCGTCGTACGCGGGTGCCCGGACGCGGAAGGCCTTGCCGTCGGCCTTGAGGGCGACTTCAGCGGCCTGAGCGGCGACACAAGACAGGGCTATCGCGGTGGCCAGCGCAACGCGGGCTGTGGTTGGAGCCATTGGTAAGGCCTTCCTTCGGGGGGAATGAGAGAACCAATTCGTGCGAAGGGACGCCGTTCCTTTCCACAGGTGGTCACAGTCAGCCGCGCGCGCATGCACCCAGCGAAAGGCGTCCCGACAGGCCTGTGGAATAGACCGCTTCGCTGGACCGACCGGACTGTGCTCGGCGAGGGTCTCCTGACCCCGCCGCTCCCCGGACCGACAGGTCTCCAGAGCCCTTTGAGACCTGTGCTCGGCGAGGGTCTCCTGACCCCGCCGCTCCCCGGACCGACAGGTCTCCAGAGCCCTTTGAGACCTTCCGGTCAAGCGTTTCGGGGCGGTCGGAGACCTGCCCCGAGCTAAGGCGGCGCCGCCTAAGGCGATGGTCGACGCCTCCAGGTGGAGCGCCCCGTGCAACAGGAACCCCAGAACCACAAGCGCCAGCACGCTGAGCGTCCTCTTCAGCAACAGCGGGTCCGTGATCTCCGGGAGGTCGTGCAGGACGGCAGCCGGATCGGGGGCGGTCTTGGGGAGGTCGGCGCGGAGCACCCAGCGCAATATCACGCAGAACACGAGCGTGATGACCGCAATCACCGGGGTCAGGTGAACCAGGAAGTCTAAGAACGTGAGCTTGGCCGCGCTGCCAATGAGGATGTTGGGCGGGTCGCCGATCAACGTGGCCGTGCCGCCGATGTTGGACGCCAGCACCTGAGCGATGATGAGCGGCGCCGCCCGCATGCCCAGTGTCTTGGCCACCCGGATGGTCAGCGGCACCGTCAGCACGATGGTCGTCACGTTGTCGAGGAAGGCGGAAAGAACCGCCGTCATGAAGCAGAGCAGCACCGCCACCTTCAGCGGGTCGCCCTTGGCCAGCCGCACGCACTGCGCCTCCAGCCACTGGAACACGCCGGTGTCTTCCAGCACATCGACGATGATCATCATGCCGATGAGCAGGAAGATGACGTTCCAGTCGACTGCTTCGTATGCCTCGTGTTGCGGCAGCAGCCGGAGCATGACCATCAGCACTCCGGCAATCAGCGCCACGACGGTCCGATGCACCTTCTCGGCAACGATGGCGGCGTAGGCGACTGCAAAGATGACGATGGCGGCGGCAGCTTCCACTGGATGGGTCTCCTAATGCGGGTTAGTTGGTGCTCGCTCGGGGCAGGTCTCGGACCGCCCCGGAACGCCTGACCGGAGGTCTCAAGATGAGGGCGAACCCGAGGGGTTCGAGGAGACCTATCGGTCGGCAGTGCGGCGGGGTGGCCCAGCGGGCACCCCAGACCCTCGCCGAGCCGGGCTCTCCGTCACCGCTCCCACCCGCGGAGATGCTGCCCGCTCTGCGCGATGATGTTGACCAGCGAGGCGAGCATCTGGTCGCGCATCGGGGAATTGAGGGCGAGGGCGATCTGGGTCTCGACGAGGCCGAAGGGCACGCCGGTGTCGTAGCGCTCGCCGTCAGCCTCGAAGGCCAGGTAGCGCTCCTTCTGCCTCAGCATGTCCTGGGAGTTGGTGAGCTGGATCTCGCCGCGCTGCCGGAGGTTGTTGTCGAGGTGGTACTGGAGGCACTCGAAGAGCGTCGGCGTGAACACGTGCATCCCGAAGAAGCACAGGAACTTGCCGATGGGGACGCCTTCGGTGCGCAGCTCCTCGTAGGCGAGTTCGAGCGACGGTTTCTCCACCAGCTCCGTGATCTTGTAGGTCGGCGGCTTGTCCCCCAGCCGGGCCCCGGTCAGCGTGCCGTACAGGTGCAGCAGCGTCTCCGGGGTCTGCTTCACGGCTGACACCGAGCAGCCGTACCGCTCGTAGACTTCCAGCACTTGCGCCGCGCAGCGGGCGCCATCCCCCGAGATGTACACATGGTCGCCGAGCAGCAGCAGGAAGGGCTCGTCGCCGACAAACTCGCGCGCACAGTAGACGGCGTGCCCGTAGCCCTCCGGGCTGGGTTGCTCGACGTAGGTCAGGGACTGATGGATGCGCTCCAACCGCTCGCTCTGCTCCAACGCCCAGCGGTGCTTAGAGAAGGAGGGCAACAGGTCTTCCGCGATGCCCCGGAAGTGCCGCCGGTACTGCTCTTCGTTGCCGGGAGCGGTGACGATGCAGATCTCCTCGATGCCTGAGTCCAGCGCCTCTTCGGCGATGATCTGGATGGCCGGCTTGGTGATTCCGTCTCGGTCCACCAAGGGGAACATCTCTTTCTGCACGGTCGTCGAGGCGGGGTACTGCCGCGTTCCTCGGCCGGCGGCGGTGATTACGGCTTTGCGCACTTTCTGCACGGAGCGATCATCCTCTGCTTGTCGGGTCTCCTGGGGCCGGACGCAACGGCGCTGCCAGCCCTGACCGCCGCTCCGGGCGCGCGGTTTCTTCCCCAAGGGGCGTCACCGTATCGCCTGAACGGAGCGACAGCGCCTGCTTCGGGCCGAGACGTCGGTCGAAGACCAGGAGCACGTGATCGGACAGCACATAGTCCAGCGGCGCCTCGGCCGTCGTGAGCAGTCCGGCAGCCGGGGTGTACGAGAACTCCCGACGCGACGTGCCCGCCTCACACGCGAGCGCAGCGGTCCTCGGCCCCGCCGGGCTCGCCGATCCCTCGGGCCACCATCGAAGTGACAACTCGACACACCGCGCCTCCTTCGTCTCGAACACCCGCGAGGACGCGCCGAACAAGCGCCAACCGTCAAGGACCACGGCGCGGGGCGTGTCGCCCTGGTCGTGGTCGCCCGCGAAGAGCTGCAGCAGGCCACTCCAGTGATCGGCGCCGCGCTTCAGCACGACAACCCCGGCCTTGCTGAAGCAGACGCCGAAATCGCTCCGACGCAGCAGCTTCAGGGGGTAGTAGCGCACAACGTCAATGCCCGCCTCGGGGAGCAGCGAATCCGGCCACAGCAGCGGCTCCAGGGCGTCGACGATCACATACTCGCCCATCCCCTCCGCCGGGTCAACGAACAGCCGCTGCCGTTGCGACAGGTGCGGGCCTACGTGTTGCGGCGCGGTAACGGAGGCCGTTGGGGGAATCTGCTTCACGGCCTCGCGCAGAGCCCGGGTGTGCGCTGGCGGCCACGGGGGATTCGGGAGCACCTGCCGCCCGAGCGCCAGCCTTCCGTATCCCGCGCACAGCAGGCAAACCAGGCAGAGGGCCGGGAGCGAATTGCGTGGCACTACGCGGTTCTCCTGCGCCCACGGGCTGGTCTCGGCCCAGGCCGTCAGCTTGCGCGACAGGCGCGCCGCCCCACAGACCGCCGCCGCCGCCAAGACCGGCAATACGTACGCCTGGTACTGGCTGTGGATGTCGTTCATCTGGCTCCAGCCAGTCAGCATGTTCAGGTACCAACCGGGTGCTGCCACCAAGAGCAGCGCGGGGCAGAGCAGCGACAGGAGAGCCAGGGGAACCAGAAGCTGCGTCACGTAGAGCGCGTTGGCGTCGGTCAGGAGCTGCGTGATCAACAGCGAGGGATCCCGCACGAGTTCGTGCACCATGCCGCCGAACCCGTTGGCCAACAACCCCAGCATCTCCCGCCCGCCCCCGTAGAGGCGCGGCGCCGGGCCGTGCAGTCGCGGAAGAACCACGACGACCGTCGCCAGCCAGATCACGGACAGCAGGGAGAGACCAAAGCCCGTTCTGCGGACCGAGAAGCGACAGGCGGCGTACACGCCTAGGGGCACCGTCACCAGCGCGACATCCTCCCGGCAACAGAGCGCCAATAGGCTCCACGCGAAGAACGCCCGGTGGCTGCCCCGGTCGAGGCTGACCAGCGCGGCGATCAGGAGCGGCACGGCGAAGGCGTTGGTGTGCATCGCCGCCAGTCCAATGCCCTGAAGCGCCGGGTGCAGCACGAAGCACGCGGCAAACACGCACGCAGCGAAGTCCGACGCCAGCCTCCGGCGAGCGAAGGCGTAGAGCGGCACCGCGCCCAACCCCAGCGCGATTGCCTGCAAGACCTGCAGCAGCCTCGGGTCGGCCCACAGCCGATACAGGGGCGCAATCAGCAGGAACGGCACTTCCAGTCGGCCGGTGAGCGCCCGCGAGGTCAACCGCGTCATGCCGATGGAGAACTTCAGCAGGCGACCGTGGGCAGTGTTCCACGCAGTTTGGTCCATGAACCCCAGGTCATAGGTGAAGGTCATGAACTGGCCGTGGCGCCACACCGCCGCCACTCCGAGGGCGCCCGCGCCCAGCAGAACGATCGCCGCAAGGCACCCTGTCGCTCGGCGGCCACGAACCGCCTCCGCTCTCGCCGCGAGATCGACGCCCAGGAACCACGCCTTCATCCCCGCTGCGACCGCCAAGAGGACAACGGCGACTTCAACCGCAGCGCCCGCCAGCAATTCGCTCCCGCTCTTGCCTCCCCCTTCCAGAGAGGCGCACGCCGCTGCGATCAGTAGCGCCGGGACGAGCGGCGCGTACGTGAGCGCGTCCTTGCGAAGCATCGCCGCCAACGGCGTGCCGCGCAGGAGGGTGGGCGCGGTGGCCAGGACGCTGTAGACAACCCACAGCCCCACCGACAGGCCGACACAGGCAAGTTCGGAGCCGACCGGCACTGTAAGCCCTCTTTGCCCCTCGTACGCCCTCAGCAGCATCCCGCCTGCCGCTCCGGCGCCGGCAGGAAGCACGCCCCACAGGAGATTCTGCGGCCGGCTGAAGAACGCGCGCAACTGCGCACTCACCACGCCAGCGATCGGCTGTCTGGGAGGGGTCGAACTGCCTTTCCTCATGGTGCCACTGAAGTTGAGAGGTTACCGCAACTCGACCCGTCCCGGAAGGCGGGAGGCCGCCGGAGAACGGGCGGCGCCGACCGCCTATCGGCAGCACGTGCAGCGGCGCAAAAGAAAAGGCGCACCGAAGCGAGCGAAGCTTCGGTGCGCCTGTGTGTGCAGTGGTAGCCCCAGGGGGAATCGAACCCCCGTTTGCGGAATGAGAGTCCGCTGTCCTAGGCCACTAGACGATGGGGCCATCGTCATTTCAGAATTCGCGCTCCCGGATTCCGGCTTCGGGTCGAGGCGACAGATACAAGCCAGCGGTCGATGCCAGAGGTCCAGAACCAAGAAGCTGCAATCTGAAATCAGCTTGGCTGGGGAGGGAGGATTCGAACCTCCGGCCTTCTGATCCAGAGTCAGACGTCTTACCGCTCGACCACTCCCCAGCGGGAACGTGATTTGCATAGTGTAGCACAAGGCCCGCAGGGAGGCAACACCCGGGAACCAACTACGCTGCGGACAGCCCGACTCCGGCCGCTCCCTGCCGCCGGCAGGCAAACGTACTCGGCCGGGCGCTACTGGCTCTTCAGTCGTTCCTCGAGGGCAGCCTCCACCCGGCGGTTGTTCTCCTCGATAATGTCGCCGAGGGCGTCGGCCAACTCCTTCACCATCGAGTTGGTCGCGGCCCATGCCTTGTGTGGCTCGGGCGGGGGCGCCAACTGGTAGCCCAAGGCACGCGACAAACTGGCGACGTTCCGGGAGTTGTAGTAGCCCTCCCGAACAGCAGCAATCAACTGCTGACGAACCTCCTCACGGCTCATTCCAATAGACATAGCGCAATTCGCCTCCAGGCACGGCCGGCCGGATTCTGACTGCCGACGATTATAGCAGGTGCGGCCGCCTTCCGTAGCCGTGGGGTGCGCCTCCGCCACGGCGCCGCCCGCCCGGCGGCCCGATCATTGACATCCGAGTGGGCAGGGAGTATACTCACAAGCTTGTGCCGTCGCCTGTTGGTCTGTCCCCGGCGACCCCGCGGCGGACGCCTCACAGTCCCATGCTTGAAGCACTGACCCAGAAACTCCAGTTGGCTCTGCGAGGTCTCCGCGGCAAAGGCCGACTGACCGAGAAAGACGTCGACGCGGCGCTTCGCGAGATTCGCCTCAGTCTACTGGAAGCGGACGTCAACTTCCAGGTCGTCAAGGATTTCGTGGCCCGCGTCCGGGAGCAGGCGGTCGGTCAGGAAGTGCTGAAGAGCCTGTCGCCCGACCAGCGCGTCGTCCAGATTGTTCACGATGCACTGATGGAGTTGCTGGGCAGCGAGGAGAGCACCTTCGCCCTCGGCAACAAACCACCGGCCGTCGTGATGCTGGTGGGATTGCAGGGCTCCGGCAAGACGACCTTTGCGGGGAAGCTGGCGCTCAACCTCAAGGATAGCGAGCGCCGTAAGCCCCTGTTGGTTGCGGCCGACCTGAAACGGCCGGCCGCAGTCGAGCAGCTCCAGAAGCTGGCCAGCGAGCACAACCTGCCCGTCTTTGAGATCGGCAGGAACAAGACGCCGGCTCAGGTGGCTCGGGCGGCTGTCGCCCATGCTCGGTCCGAGAACCTCGACACGGTCATCATCGACACTGCCGGTCGTCAGACCGTCGACGCAGAGATGATGGCCGAGGCGGTGCAGATCCGCGACGCGGTGAAGCCCCAGCAGACGCTGTTCGTCGTCGACGCGATGACGGGGCAGGATGCCGTCAACGTCGCCGCCACCTTCGACAAAGAGGTCGGCATCGACGGCGTCGTGCTGACCAAGCTCGATGGCGACGCCCGCGGCGGCGCGGTGCTCTCCATCCGGCAAGTCACCGGGAAACCGGTGATGTTCGTCAGTACCGGCGAGCGCCTCGACGCGTTGGAGCTGTTCCACCCGGAGCGCATGGCTTCCCGCATTCTGGGGATGGGCGATGTCCTGACCCTGATCGAGAAGGCAGAGGCCGCCTTCACAGAAGAGGAAGCCGACGAACTCGAGCGCAAGCTCCTCACGGAGGAGTTCAGCTTCGAGGATCTGCTGGCTCAGTTGCACCAGATGAAGAAGATGGGGCCCCTTGACCAGCTCCTCGGCATGATCCCCGGCTTCGGCGGCGGGATGCGCGTTGACGAGAAGCAACTGGCCCGCAACGAAGCCATCATCAAGTCGATGACGCAGGAAGAGCGGGCCCGGCCGTCAATCTTGAGTGGTAGCCGCAAGCGCCGGATTGCCCGCGGCAGCGGCACTTCTCAGCAGATGGTCAATCAACTCATCAACCAATTCAACCAGATGAAGCGGATGATGAAGCAGATGGCCAAAGAACAGCGAAAGATGGACCGGCACGACAAGGGGCAAGCCGGGACGAAGCAGCCCAAAGCGAAGAAGGGCAAGAGCCCTCACATGCCTTCCGACGCCGAGATCGCCGAACTGCTTCGGCTGTAGTATACCCGCGAAGGTTAGGAACACACCGAAGTGGAAGTTCGCGGAACTTCCCCGGCAGGCGTGCAGCAGACGTAGGACAGAGGGGATTCTCCCAGACGGAGCCGAAGTCGCACCGGGACTTCGGTGTGTTCTTAACCTTCGCGGGTATAGCTTGCATCCCTCAAGCGGAGTTCGGCGCCGCTGTGTTCTGGTCCCGGCAAAGACGTCAGTTCTCGGATCGGCCCCATATAGGAGGAAAAGCCCTTGGCAGTAGCAATCCGATTGCGGCGCACCGGCTCCCGCAATCGCCCCTCGTATCGCATCGTTGTCGCAGAGAAGCGCAAGCCGCGTGACGGCAGGTTCATCGAGATCCTCGGGCACTACGACCCGCTCAAGCAGCCGGCCGGAGTACAGGTAGACGCGGAACGCGCCGTCTACTGGCTGCAAAACGGTGCGCAGCCTTCAGAGACCGTTGGCTCGATTCTCCGCGCAAAGGGCATCACCAAGGCCGGCGTCACCCCTGCAGCCGCCGAGGCCAAGGTCGCGCCCAAGGTCGAGGCGCCCCAGCAAGACGCCCGCGCAGCGCAGCCGTCGCCCATCGGGTGAAGTCGTCTGGCCGCTGCCGTCTCTGCGGCTTTGCCGGCGAACCGCCCCCACATCGAGCGCGCTGGCACGAGTTCGTAGCCGCGCGCACTTGAGCGGATGAGGGTAGCTGAATGAAGGAACTTGTCGAGTTGTTAGTGAAGGCGTTGGTGGATGACACGAGCGCCGTCGAGGTGACAGAGGTAGAGGACGCGCGCAGCGTGCTCTATGAGGTCCACGTTGCCCCCGATGAAGTGGGGCGGGTTATCGGCCGGCAGGGGAAGATCATCAATGCCTTGCGCACGGTCGTCAAAGCCGCCTCGACAAAGGACGACCTGCGGGTCTCGGTCGAGCTCGTTGCGTAGTGCCGCCGCCATGGAACCCTCTCCCCTTCCTCCGCTGGCGGAATGGGATGTCTGCGTCGGTCTCGTCGCTGGCGTTCATGGACTCCGCGGCGAAGTTCGGGTCCGGTCTCTCTCTGAAGCACCAGACCGGTTCGCCGTCGGCAGCCAGGTCTGCCTGGTCCGGCCCGAGGGTGCGCGCGACCTTCTGACCATCGCCACCTGCCGGCCCCACGCGGGGCGCCTGTTGGTGCGATTCGCCGGCGTTGAATCGTGCGAGGACGCAGTGGCCCTGCGCGGAGCCTCCTTGACAATTCCCAGGTCCATGCGGCAAGAGCTGCCGCCTGGACGCTACTACTACGACGACCTGATCGGTCTGTCGGTGCGCACCTGCGACGGGCGGAACCTGGGCATCATCCAGGATATCTTGGAGAGCCCGGCGCACGATATCTTCGTGACCGAACAGGGGTTGATCCCCGGTTCCCGTGAGACAGTTCGCGAGGTGGACCTCGAACGCCGCGTGATTGTCGTGGCGGACAGCGTCGGTGTTGAGGGGTGATCCGGAGACGGCATGCAGATCGACGTCTTCACCCTTTTCCCGGAGATGTTCCCCGGCCTGCTGGGGATGAGCGTTGTCGGCCGCGCGCTCGAACGCGGAGTCATCTCGTTGGCGATCCACAATCTGCGCGACTACTGCACAGACCGGCATCGCGTTACGGATGACGTTCCCTTCGGTGGTGGCGGCGGGATGGTGATGAAGCCCGAACCCATTTTCGCCGCCGTCGAGTCTGCCATGGGTGCAGCTCCGGACCGTGCGCCCGTCGCGCTCCTGTCGCCGCAGGGCCGCGTGTTCGACCATTCTGTCGCCCTTGAGTACGCCGGACATGAGCGCTTCGGGCTGATCTGCGGCCACTACGAAGGCGTCGACGAACGTGTCCGCGAGCACCTCGTGTCCGACGAGCTGTCTCTCGGTGACTTCGTCCTCACCGGGGGCGAGCCGGCGGCCATGGTGATCATCGACGCCGTGTGTCGCCTGCAACCCGGAGCGCTGGGAGACCCGGGCGCAGCGGCGGACGATTCGTTCGCTCACGGCCTGCTTGAGTTCCCGCAGTATACGCGGCCGCGGTCCTTTCGAGAACACGAGGTCCCGGAGGTGCTTCTCTCAGGGAACCACGCCGAGATCGCGCGCTGGCGGAGGCAGGAGTGCCTGCGCCGGACGCTGTCGCGCCGGCCGGAGCTGTTGGACGCGGCGGACCTGACCGAGCAAGATCGGCGCATAGTGAAGGAGCTGCGAGCCGAGGCGCGGGCCCACTGCGGGCAAGCTTGAATCGACCGCCGACTCCATCGTCCCTTGGGTGGTGCACTTGAGGGAAGGAGTATCCACGGGTGTTGGCCGTTTCCTTGCGGCGCGGCACTGAGGGCGAGGACAATCTACATGGCTCGTGACAGCCGCTGGCTGCGGTCGTGAGAGAAGCACCCCGCAGTTGGAAGATCGCTACAGGGAGTTAGACATGAATGCGTTGTTGCAGGCTGCACAGCAGCCCCACTTGAAGTCTGATCGGCCTCGCTTCGGCCCCGGCGATACGGTACGGGTCCATGTTCGCGTCGTTGAGGAGGCCGCTGCCGGCAAAACGCGCGCTCGCGTTCAGGCATTCGAGGGAGTCGTCCTCAAGCGCGGCGGCCGCGGCATGGGCGAAATGTTCACGGTACGGCGCGTGTCGCACAACATCGGCGTGGAGCGGGCGTTCCTGCTGCACTCCGACAGCATCGAGCGAATCGAGATCCGCCGGTACGGCAAGGTACGCCGGGCCCGCCTGTACTACCTGAGAGAGCTGACCGGCAAGGCCACGCGCATCAAGGAGCGCCGGCGCTCGTAGCCTTCTGTCAAGCTTTTCGACTGCTCGGGAGCCGGCTCACCTCGACCGGCATCGGTGTAACGTGCGGCTCCCGCGCAGCCACTGTCTCCGCATACGTGCGGTCCGTGCTCCGCATTCTCCGATCCGGTGGGAGGCGTCGTGCCCAATCTTCCCTTCGACAATTGGCGGTTCGTTGCAGTCCTGATCTTGGTGCTTGCGTTGGCGCGGGTCGGCGTACAGCGCTTCGCGGGGATGCGAGAGTCCTTCCAGTCGCAGGCGCTTGAGCTTCTCGACTCGCTGCTCATCGCCATCGTGTTGGTGTTCTGCATCATCCGGCCGTTTGTCGTTCAGGCGTTCTACATCCCCTCCGGGTCGATGCGCAACACCCTGCAGGAGAAGGACCGCATTCTGGTCAACCGGTTCATCTACCGCCTCCGCGCCCCCAACCGGCGCGACATCGTCGTCTTCAAGGCCCCGCCCGCTGCCTCGTCTGAGCCAAAAGACTTCATCAAACGACTCGTCGGGAAAGAGGGCGATCTCGTCGCCGTCCGCGACGGAGTCCTCTACGTCAACGGAAAGGCACAGGACGAGCCGTATATCCGCCAGCCCATGTACTACCCCTTCCCCGAGGACTTCTACACGGCGCTGGACGAGGAGAAGTGGGGGCCGCTGGTGGAACAGGACGGCATGCAATGCGTCCGCGTCCCCAAGGGGATGCTCTTTGTGCTGGGCGACAATCGCAACGATAGCAATGACGGTCACCGGTGGGGGTTCCTGCCGCGGCGAAATCTCCTGGGTCGGGCAATGGTGATCTTCTGGCCGATCCCGAGGATCCGGTTGCTGCACTGAGTGGGAGGACCTCACCAGTCCACGGCGAACATGGGTCCCCATGCCTCCGTCGGCCAACCGGCGCACCATGCCACCTCCTGACGACGCCCACGAACTCCGCCTCCGAAGCGGCGGGTGCCGGATCATCGCCGGCGTCGATGAAGCCGGTCGGGGGCCGCTGGCAGGGCCGGTGGTTGCGGCCGCGGTAGTGCTTCCAGTGGGCGACTCCGGACTACTCGTCACCGACTCCAAGCTCCTCAACGCCGCCCAACGCGACGCCCTCTATGAGGAACTCGTGGCCACGTGCAAGTACGGCGTCGGGATCGTCGGTCCCGGCCTCATCGATCGGTTGAACATCCTGCGCGCCACCCATCGCGCCATGGCCGAGGCCGTCGCCGCCCTCTCTCCCCTGCCCGACCACGCCTTGGTCGATGGACTGCCGGTCAAGGGTCTGCCGGTGCCCCACACAGCGTTGGTCAAGGGCGACCGCCTCTGTCGATCCATCGCCGCCGCCTCCATCGTCGCCAAAGTCACCCGGGACCGGCTCCTTGCGGACCTGGATGCGCAGTACCCGCAGTACGGCTTCGCGCGCCACAAAGGCTACCCCACCCCCGAGCACCTGGAGCGCCTGCGCCAGCACGGCCCCTGCCCAGCCCACCGACTGACCTTCGCCCCCGTACGAGCCGTCATAGAGCAACAGTCGCCCCTCAGCACCCGACACGTAGCACCCGACACGTGACACAGGCCCTTGGCACTTGCCCCCCGGAGGTTTCATCATGCGACCCTCACGCGAACAAATCGCCGCAAGGGGCGAAGACTTCGCAGCCCGCGCCCTGGAGGCGCGCGGCTGGGAAGTGCTTCACCGCAACCTCGAGATCGGCCGCGGCGAGGTTGACATCCTCGCAAAGGACAGAGGCTGCCTCGTCTTCGTCGAGGTCAAGGCCCGCCTGAGCACCGAGTTCGGCAGCCCCGCCGAAGCAGTCACGCGCGGCAAACAGCGGCAGCTCGTCCGCCTCGCCACTCAGTACCTCGCCGCCCACCAACTGCATGACCAGGACTGCCGCTTCGACGTAGCCGAAGTTGAGATGGATGCCAACGGAAAACTGGTGCGGTTCGAGCTGCTGGAGAACGCGTTCCAGGCCGACGGGATGAGCTTCTTCTGACTCAGCCACCTCCGCCCATCCCTCCATTTCCCCGTGTCTGCTTGTCCCCCCCCAATCCCCGCAACCATCGGTTTGCGGAATTGCACGTCCGGTGCTATGATCTCCACCAACTATTAGGCGAGGGCTTCGGGAACTATGCTGGCGCGCATTGACAGCGCGGCGATTCTGGGAATTGACGCGTACATTGTCGAAGTCGAGATCGACACGATGTCGGGTACTCCGGCGTTCACGGTGGTGGGTCTGCCGGATGCCGCGGTGCAGGAGAGCCGGGAGCGGGTGCGGTCCGCCATCCGCAACTCCAACTACGAGTTTCCGGTGCGGCGAATCACCGCCAACCTGGCTCCTGCCGACACGCGCAAGGAGGGGCCGCTGTTCGATCTGCCCATCGCCCTGGGCATCCTGGCGGCCACACAGCAGGCCGAGCAACCCGACTATGCAACCTTCTGCGCGGTTGGGGAGCTGTCGTTGGACGGGAGCGTACGGCCCGTCTCAGGCGTGCTACCCATCGCCTTAGGCGCGCTGAAGGCCGGCAAGGAATCGATCCTGGTTCCGGCGGCCAATGCGCGCGAGGCTGCAGTCGTGCAGGGGCTGAAGGTCTATCCGGTCACCACGTTGGTTGAGGCCGTAGACCTGCTCACCGGAACAGATAAGCCTGAGCCCTTCCAGTCCGATGTGGGCGAGTGGGACCTGCTGCAGCCGCACTACGAAATCGACTTCGCCGATGTGAAGGGGCAGGAGCATGTGAAGCGGGCGCTGGAGGTGGCGGCCGGCGGCGGGCATAATCTGCTGATGGTGGGGCCGCCCGGGTCTGGAAAGAGTATGCTGGCAAAACGGCTCCCGACCGTGCTGCCCCCGCTTGGTCTCGAAGAAGCGCTTGAGACCACGAAGCTGTACAGCGTCAGCGGGCTCCTGCGCCCCGACACCCCGCTGATGACAACCCGGGCATTCCGCTCCCCGCACCATACCGTCTCCACCGCCGGCCTGGTCGGCGGCGGCTCCATGCCACGCCCCGGTGAGGTGAGCCTGGCCCATCACGGTGTGCTGTTTCTGGACGAACTCCCCGAGTTCAACCGTGACGCCCTGGAAGTGCTTCGACAGCCACTGGAGGACGGGGTGGTCACCATCTCGCGGGCGGCGACCTCGCTCACGTTTCCGGCGCGGTTCATGCTCGTGGCCGCAATGAACCCGTGTCCGTGCGGCTACGCCATGGATCCGGTGCGTCAGTGCACGTGCCTCGACCAGCAGGTCCGGCGCTACCTCATGCGCATCTCGGGGCCGCTGCTGGACCGCATCGACATCCACGTTGAAGTGCCGCGCCTGAAGGAAGACGAGCTGATGGCGCAGCCGAAAGGAGAGCCGTCCTCCGCCATTCGGGAGCGCGTGGCAGGCGTGCGGGAAGTGCAGCGCCAGCGGTTCGCCGGCAGGGGGCTCTTCTGCAACGCGCAGATGCACTCGAAACACCTGCGGGAGTTCTGCCGGCTGTCGGAAGACGTCAAGGCGCTGCTCAAGACCGCCATCCAGCAACTCAACCTGAGCGCTCGGGCGTACGACCGCGTGCTGAAGCTCGCCCGCACTATCGCCGATTTGGCCGGTGCCCCGGACATCGGCGTCACCCACGCGGCAGAAGCGTTCCAGTACCGGAGCTTGAACCGCAAGCTCTGGGGATGAGGTCATGCCGCCGCCGGGGAGGCCTGGTCGGCGGTCTTCGCCGGCGGACGTAAAGACCGCAACCCCTTTTTGCGTCCAACCCGGGCGTGGGTTAGAATGGGGGGAGCGTAACCGCCTGCTGGCGGCGTTTCCTCGGGCCGATGCCGTGGGAAGAGCGCCACTGTAGTAGTTCGGTACGCGGCTGGCTCATGCCACCTGACGTGGCTCGACATCGGACTTGGGAGGTAGTCGATGAGAACGCTCATGCATGTGGGTCTCGTAGCTCTGGTCTTCCTGGGCCTCGGTTCGGCCGAAGAGGGTGCCGACTGGACGATGTGGAAGGGCGACCCCGCGCGAACCGGTGGTGCTCCGGACTCGGCAATGCCGCCGATGAACCTCCTTTGGCGCTTCACCACGGAGGACAACAAGCAGTCGTACGCCAGCCCCATAGTCGCCGACGGCCGCGTCTTCTTCTGCTCCCAGCGGAAGGTCTACTGCCTTGACGACGAGACTGGGCAGAAGCTCTGGGAGTTCGAGATGGGGCTGCCGCAGAAGGCCACTCCCGCCTACCGCGACGGCATCCTGTACGTCGGCAACCCCGACGGATTCCTGTACGCGATCAACGCCGCCACCGGTGGCCCCGCCTGGCAATTCCAGACTGGCTCCGGCATTCACTCTTCCCCGGCGTTCGTCGGCGACCACGTAATCTTCGGCAGCAATGACTCCTACGTATACGCGGTGAGCCTCGCCGAGGGGGCGAAGCAGCCCGGTCAGGCAGTTTGGCAGCAAAAACTGCCTCGCCCAATCTCCGGTTCCCCCGCCATCGGCGAGAACTACGCCTTCGTCGTCTGCAACGACCTCTACCTGTATGCGCTGGACCTGGAAACCGGCGAACTCCGCTGGAAGACGCGAGTCGGGCCCGCCACCTCGCCAGCATACTGGGACGGGTTGGTGCTGGTAGGCTCCGGCGAGTACTTCTACGCACTTCGAGCCGGCACCGGGAACGAGAAGTGGCGGGTCAGGCTCCCGGACCGCGCCTCCCTCTCGAACTCCCCTGTCGTCAGGGAGGGCACCATCTACCTCGGCAGCGCGAACGGGCAACTGCTCGCTCTGGAGATCAGCCGAGGCCGACAGCTCTGGGCAGCCGCGCTGGGGGAACCGACCGAGTCGACTCCCAGCGTTGGCGAAAAGTGCTTGTGGATCGGCTCCTCCAAGGGGTTCGTGTACGGTGTGTCACTGAAGGACGGGTCGGTTCTCTGGAAGTACCGGATCCACGACTTCATGCACACCGAGGAGACGAAGCCGAAGGCGACGGACAAGACCAACGATAGAGACAAGATCGATGTGTACTACAACGTGTTCAGCTCTCCCGTCGTGATCGGCGACAAGCTCTATGTTCAGGGGGACGACGGGACGCTCTACCGCTTCGCCGCTTCCGCGCTGGACGAGTATGGACCGGAACTGAAGACTGCAGAGATGCACGTTCCCAGCTTCGATCCCCGCCGCTTGGTGCGGGTCAGCATGGACCCGGTGGACGGCGAGGAGCCGGTGGTCGAGATCAACGGCCAGCCACCGATCACTATGCAAGCGAAGATTGTCGACGAAGGAAGTGGAGTCAACGAAGCAGCCCTCAAGGTGACTCTGAATGGGAAGGATCGCAGCTTCCTGTGGGACTCAGTGGAGAGCACGATGACGATTGCGTTGGCCGAAGCACCTGAGGGGGCGGGGACGGCCATGAAGAACGTGCCGGACGGGCAGTACCAGATCGTCATCAAGGCCGTCGATTGGACCGGTAACGAGTCCAGCCACACCAAGTGGGTGATCGTCAACAACAACAAGCCTCGCCCTCGGCTGAAGGCAAGGGAGAGCACCGGAGGCACTGGAGGCGCCGCTGGCGGTGGCGGTGCCGCAGGAGGCCGCCGAGGCGGCCGCGGCGGCGGCATGGGCGGCGGCAATTTCTGACCCCGCGTAAAGCGGCATGCCGTCGGGATCGGCTCACGATTCGGACCCACGCCTTCGGCCCGGCCGGCAGAGGAGGTAGACAGATTGGGATTCATCCTGGCCCTGATCCTGGCCGTAGCGCTGGCCCTGTTCGCGGCGGCGAACGCCCGCAATAGCATCTCCCTCGACCTCGTGGCGGGATGGCGGGTGACGGGCGTGCCGGTGTGGATGCTGATCGCTGGGACCGGGCTCACGTGCGCCGTGGTGGCGTGGATCTGTGGGCTGCGCGCCTCGCTCCACCTCAAGCGAGAGTTGCGCAAGCGAGAGCGCGAAATCAAGGAGTCGCAGCAGCGCCTTGAGAAGGCGCACGACGCCCTGCATGAGTATGAGACGCGCATGCACGAGTTCGCCCTCAAAGTCGTGCAGATGGCCCACCGGCAACTGCCGCCGGGACCAGGAGAGGCAGCCGAAGAACTCCTCGAGTCTTCACCCCTCGCCACCTTCGTCGACGAGGTGGGTGTGCCGGCCGCGGTCTCAGCGCCCTCAGCCCCCAGCAAGCCCGAACCACAACCTCCGACTGACGAGCACCCGGCCGCTCAGGGCGACGCGGCCGACGTGCCGTTGGCGGAGGACGAAGACTACATCTGAGCCCGCTGTCGCCACGAATCACCGCGGGTCGGGAGGACGCTCGAGGGCGCATCGGAGGCATGCCACGCATGGAGTCATGGCTGAAACTGAGCCACTCTCAGCTCTCCCCGCGCAAGCAGCACCGCCTCCTCGAGGTCTTTGGCGACCCGGCCGCCGTGCTGAGTGCCACGACTGAGGCACTGTCACAGATCGGGGGTCTTACGGAAGCCGACGTGGCGCACCTTCGAAGCGTCAACCGCACCTTCGCCGTCGCCTCTGTGCAGGAGAAGCTGCGCGCTGCGGGCGCTGTTGCTACCACCCTCCGTGACGCAACCTACCCTCGGCCGCTGCGCAACATCGCGGACCCACCGGTCGTCCTCTACGTTCGCGGGCAATGGCACGATTCCGACGAACGAAGCGTCGCCTTGGTCGGCACGCGACGCCCCACCAACTACGGCAGGGTCATTGCAGAGGATATAGGGGCCGCTTTGGCCCAACGAGGAATTGTTGTCGTCAGCGGAATGGCGGCAGGGGTGGACACGGCAGCGCATCGGGGAGCTTTGGGCGCCTCCGGTCGCACCATCGCCGTGTTCGGCTGCGGCATCGATGTCATCTACCCGCGGGAGAACCGCTCGCTGGCCCGTGACATCGCCGCTTCCGGCGCACTGCTCAGCGAGTATTCCTGCGGCGTCAAGCCCGACCCTTGGCGTTTCCCGGCGAGGAACCGGCTTCTCAGCGGGCTCACCATGGGTACCGTAGTGATCGAGGCACCGGAGAACAGCGGCGCCCTCATAACCGCCGACTTCGCTGCCGAACAGGGGCGTGAGGTGTTCGCCGTCCCCGGCAGCATCAAGACCGGCAAGAGCAAGGGCTGCCACGCCCTGATCCAGGATGGCGCCAAGCTCGTCGACGGCGTCGAGGACATTTTGTCGGAATTGCGCCTGGATAGTGTTCCGGTCGTTACCGACAGACCGGCGCCGCTCCCGGCGGACCTGAGCCCGGCCGAGCAGTGCGTGGTGCGCGTGCTCCCGTTCTCTGAGATGCACGTGGACGAAGTGATTCGCGCGGCCGGCCTGTCGGCCGCCGACACGAACGCCAGCTTGATGTTGCTGGAGATCAAAGGTATCGTCAGGCGCCTGCCGGGCGGCATGTTCCTGCGCACCCGTTGAGACGCCGCAAATCCGACCACAGAGGCAATCGATGGCCAAGTCAGTAATCATCGTCGAGTCACCGGCGAAGTCCAAGACGATCAAGAGCTTTGTCGGTAGAGGGTTCGATGTCGTCGGATCCATGGGGCACGTCCGCGACCTCCCCAAATCGCGCCTCGGCGTGGAGGTCGACGACGGCTTCACGCCCAAGTACGTAATCCCGACAGGCAAGAGAAAGACGGTTACCGCCCTCAAGAAGGCAGTTGCCGGCGCTACGACGGTCTACCTGGCGACCGACCCTGACCGGGAGGGCGAGTCAATCGCGTGGCACTTGGCGGAAGCGCTTGGTCTTGAGTCGCCGCAGCGCATCGAGTTCAACGAGATCACCAAGAAGGCCGTGCAGAGGTCGCTGGAGAACCCACGGCAGATCAACATGGACCGGGTCAACGCCCAGCAGGCCCGGCGAGTTCTGGACCGCTTGGTCGGCTACAAGATCAGCCCGCTGCTTTGGAAAAAGGTCCGGCGCCGCAATCTCAGCGCGGGCCGGGTCCAGTCAGTCGCGGTCCGCCTGGTGTGTGACCGCGAGCGGGAGATCGCAGCCTTCACCGCTGAGGAGTACTGGACCATCACCGCCGAGTTCATCCCTGACGGCGAGCGCAAGCCGTTCAAGGCGAGGCTGGCGAAGGTCGACGGCGAGAAGGCAAACCCCAAGCAGCAGGAACAGGCGGAGGCACTCGTCTCCGGGTTGAGGTCGGTGGCGGAGTACCGCCTCGACTCCGTCGTCCAGCGGGACCAGAGCCGGAAGCCACCGGCCCCCTTCATTACGAGCACACTGCAGCAGGAGGCGGCCCGCAGACTGGGCTTCTCTGCACGCAAGACGATGAGCGTCGCCCAGCAGCTCTACGAAGGCGTCACCCTGGGCGCACAGGGCAGCGAAGGGCTCATCACCTACATGCGCACCGATTCGACTCGAGTTGCCGACGAGGCGCGCGACGAAACGAAGCAGTTCATCTCAAGCGAGTTCGGCGACGAGTACCTCGGTGGCGGGATCGCCCGAAGCCGTGGGCGGCACGTCCAGGATGCCCACGAGGCGGTTCGCCCCACCTCCATCACGCGCAAGCCCGACGACGTGCGCCAGTTCCTCACCCCGGACCAGTTCCGACTCTACCAGTTGGTCTGGCACCGCTTCCTGGCGAGCCAGATGGCGCCGGCGATCGTCGCCCGCACAACCGTGACCGTGGTGGGAGGCGCGTACGAGCTACGCGCCAATGGCAGCCGCACCAAGTTCCCCGGGTTCCTGAGCGTTTGGGAGGAATCCAAGAAGCCCACCAAGGACGACG
>Ga0210022_1000158_pt1 | contig 49071 bp, 38 predicted proteins | sample CryGeymeta201520_FD_183984 | JGI IMG/M metagenome (GOLD analysis project Ga0210022, IMG submission 183984) | Groundwater microbial communities from Crystal Geyser aquifers in Utah, USA - Crystal Geyser metaG 2015-20 (SPAdes) (version 2) | ecosystem: Environmental > Aquatic > Deep subsurface >... | reverse complement strand
ATCACCGCGCCCGGGCGCCGATGTCGTGGCGCAGGGTCTTGCCGGCGAAGTGGATCTGGTCGCACGCCGCGTAGGCGCGCCGCTTGGCCTCGGCGAGGGTGGCGCCGCAGCCGGTAACCCCCAGGACTCGGCCGCCGTCGGTGAGCAGGCGGTCGCCGTCGAGGCGGGTGCCGGCGTGGAAGACCACCACGTGCGGGTCTTCCTCCGCGGTCTCGATACCGGTGATCACGTCGCCCTTCGGGTAGGGCCCCGGGTAGCCGGCGGCGGCGAGGACCACGGTGAGGGCAGCTCCCGGCCGCGGGTGCGGGGTGTAGCCCCCAAGCGCGCCGCGGCTGGCGGCGGCGAGGACCGTGTAGAGGTCGTCCTCCAGGTTCGCCATCAGCGGCTGGCACTCGGGGTCGCCGAAGCGGACGTTGAACTCCAGCACCTTGGGGCCCTCGGGGGAGATCATCAGGCCGGCGTAGAGGACGCCGGAAAATGGCGTACCGTCCGCGGCCATGCCGTCGATCACCGGCCGCAGGACCTCGCGCTCCACCTGCTTGGCGAGCGCCGGGGTGAGGATCGGCGCCGGGCAGTAGGCGCCCATGCCGCCGGTGTTGGGGCCGGTGTCGCCGTCGCCGATCCGCTTGTGGTCCTGGGCAGCGGGGAGGGTGAAGAGCTCCTTCCCGTCGGTGATCGCGATCACCGAGCACTCCCCGCCGGCCAGACACTGCTCGATCACCACCTCCGCCCCGGCGGCGCCGAAGACCCCCTCGGCAAGGATGGCGCGCACCGCCACCTCCGCCTCGGCCACGGTCATGGCGACGATCACCCCCTTGCCCGCGGCTAGCCCCGACGCCTTCACCACGATCGGCGCCCCCTGGGCGCGCACGTAGGCGAGGGCCGGGTTGACCTCGGTGAAGGTCGCGTAGGCGGCGGTGGGGATCTGGTGGCGCGCCATGAACTGCTTGGCGAACGCCTTCGACCCCTCCAGCCGGGCCGCCGCCGCGCTCGGGCCGAAGACCGGCAGCTTGGCGGCGCGGAAGCGGTCGACAATGCCCGCCACCAGGGGTGCCTCTGGCCCCACCACCGTGAGGTCGATCGACTCGGCGCGGGCGAAACGCAGCAGGCCGTCGAGATCGCCGGCTCCGATTGCCACGGGGGTCGCCACCGCCGGGGTACCGCCATTGCCCGGCGCGCAATAGACCCGCGCCACCGCGGGCGAGGCGGCGAGCTTCCAGCACAGGGCGTGCTCGCGACCGCCCCCGCCGATGACGAGGACCTTGTGGGTCTTGCGCTGGATCGCCATCACGAGTCGAGGCCACCTTGGGGAGAGACGGAAAGAAAGGAGAAAGAAGGAAGGACGAAGTAGAAAGGGGGGTGGTCGCACAACCCAACGGCGTGGGCGTGGCGCGGTCTTCCTGGCCGCCACCCCATGGCCCGAACCCCTTCACTCCCCGCCACCACCACCCGGTTCCATCCCCCTTTCTACTGCTTCTGAGTGGTAGCCAACCCGCCGAGCGGTGGCCGCTGCTTGCGCCGCGCTGGTCGCGGATCGGCGGCTGCGGCCATCCCCCACAGATCGGCTGCCCGCCGCGGCCGGTCCCTAATGGCGGAAGTGACGCACGCCGGTGAAGACCATCGCCATCCCATGCTCGTTCGCCGCCTCGATCACCTCCGCGTCGCGGATCGAGCCGCCCGGCTGGATGATGCAGCTCGCCCCCGCCTTCGCCGCCTCGTCGATGCCGTCGCGAAAGGGAAAGAAGGCGTCGGAGGCCAGCGCACACCCCTGGGTCGCCTCCTGCGCCTTCTGCGCCGCGATGCGGGTGGAGTCGACGCGGCTCATCTGACCGGCACCGATGCCGACCGTGCGGTCGGCGCGGCTGAGGATGATGGCGTTGGACTTCACGTGCTTGCAGATCACCCAGGCAAAGCGCAGGGCCGCCATCTCGTCGTCGGTGGGGAGGCGCTTGGTGACCACCTTGAGGGCGTCTTCGTCGAGGCGGGCGAGGTCGCGGTCTTGGAGGAGCAGGCCGCCAACGATCCGCTTGGAGTCCAGACCGGGGCTGGCGGTGGTACCGAGGGGGCCGACGTCCAGCAGCCGGAGGTTCTTCTTCTTCGCAAAAAGCTCGACGGCGGCAGGCTCGAAGGCGGGGGCGATGATCACCTCGGTGAAGACCTCGGCGATCGCGGCGGCGGTGGGAGCGTCGAGTGCTTGGTTGACCGCCACCACCCCGCCGAAGGCGGAGAGGGGGTCGCAGGCACACGCCTTGGCGTACGCCTCGGCGAGGGTGGCGCCGGTGGCGGCGCCGCACGGGTTGTTGTGTTTGATGATCGCGCAGGAACAGGCGGGCAGCTCACGCACCAGCTCCAGGGCGGAGTTCGCATCCTGATAGTTGTTGTAGCTCATCGCCTTGCCCTGCAGGACCTTGCCGCGCGCCACGCACGGCGCGGCGTAACCGGGCTCGACGTAGACCGCCGCCGACTGGTGCGGGTTCTCGCCGTAGCGCAGGGTGGCGAGGCGCTCGAAGCGGAGGGTGAGCTGCTCGGGGAAGGGGTCCGCGTGGGTCGCCGCGCCGAGGTAGTCGGCGATCAGGCCGTCGTAGCGGCTGGTGTGGGCGAAGACCTTGCGCGCCAGCCTCCGGCGCGTCTCCTCTTGGACCTCGCCGTCGCGGGAGAGCTCGTCGAGGACCACGGCGTAGTCCGCCGGGTCGACCACCACCACCACGTCGCGGTGGTTCTTCGCCGCAGAGCGCAGCATCGCCGGGCCGCCGATGTCGATGTTCTCGATGGCTACTTCGAAGGTGCAATCCGCCTTCGCGGTGGTCGCCTCGAAGGGGTAGAGGTTGACGACCAGCAGATCGATGGGCTTGATCCCGTGCGCCTTCATGGCGGCGAGGTGGGACGGGTTGTCGCGCACCGCCAACAGGCCGCCGTGGATCTTCGGGTGGAGCGTCTTCACCCGCCCGTCCATCATCTCGGGAAAGCCGGTGACCTCTTCCACCGGGGTGACCGTCAGCCCCGCCGCGGCAAGGGCCTTGGCGGTGCCGCCGGTGGAGATCAGCGCGACGCCGCGGCGGGCGAGGCCGCGGGCGAAATCGACGAGCCCGCGCTTGTCAGAGACGGAGATCAGGGCACGTTCGATGGCCGGCATGGCGGTTCCTTTCCTCAGGCGAAATGGGGCGCGGACCGTAACACGCCAGCCAAACGGGCGGCAAAACCAGGGCTCGCTGGGAGGGCGCACGCCGGCCTCGGGGAGGCGAAGGTGGCGTGACCAAACCGTGCGAGCCTGGAAGGCGCGCCTTCCCGCGCGGCCAAGCCTGCCGGGTTGCTGGCCTGGGCCACGGTCATCGCCTGCGCCACGTGGCACGTTGGCGGGATGGACCCCACAGCCTGCTGACCGTAGAGCTGGCCCAAGGGTCGGGAGCGCCACCCTCCATGGAGTCGGCAGGTCGTCGCCGGAGGGGCCGCCGGCGGGTGGCCGCAACCTTCGAGGCGCGATCCGCGCGCGCCCCGCCCCCCCCCGTCCGTTGGCCGCTGCGGCGGTCAGCAGAAGCAGTTGCGCAGGTCAGGCAGGGCGGGGGAGAAGTAGGTGTAGTAGGTGCACTCCGCCGGCAACCACCCCTCGGCGATCACCTCGAGGGTGAGGGAGCGGCACCCCTGCTTACAGGCGTGGCGGTCGGCGTAGACCGTGCACAGGAGGGTCTTGGGGTCGAGGTACTCGCACGGGGTGTCGCCGTAGGCGACCGTGGAGTTGGGGCCGTACTCTTTCTCGAAGCAGCAGCGGCCGCAGCGGCTGCACACGTCCGGCAGGGGACGGCGCGCAGCGGCCAGGGCACGGTTGGGATCGAGGGGCAGGAGGACCATGGCGTCGGCGGGGGGTAAGGGTTGTATCGACCAGCCCGCCCACACCCGCGGTGTCCTCCTCATTCCGTGTCTACATGGCGCCTCTCTGAGCCACCCACAGGCGACCCTCGAGGCGGCCCGGCGGGCGCGCCTACAAAGGCTCGCCGGGGGCGTAGTTCCGGCCGAACCCCATGAGGTCGAGCATCGACCAGAGCAGGCCGCGGCCCGGGATGCGGCCAAGGCCGCCGCGCATGCAGGCGGTCTCGCCGAAGCGGCCGACCCCGTCGCGGCGGCTCCCCGGGCCGGCAAGGAGCGCCGGGACCGGGTCGCCGGTGTGAAAGCCGAGGGCGCACGGGGTGGCGTGGTCGCCGGTGACCGCCACCACCCGATCGCCGGTGAGCAGGGGGGCCAGGGCCGCGTCGACGCGCGAGAGAAAGTGGCGCTTCGCCGCGGGTTGGCGATCGTGGCTGAGGGTGTCGCCCCCCTTGATGTGGAGGAAGCAGAGGTCGACCTGGGCGAGGGTCGCCGCCGCGACCTCCACCTTCGCCGCCAGGTCGGTGGCGGGATCGGCGGTGAACCGCGGGTCGGTGACACGGGCGAGGTCGATGGCGGCGGCAAGGCCGAGAACGGTGGCATCGCCCGAGACCACCGCGCCCCTCACCCCGTAGCGGGCGAGGAGGCCGCCGGAGTGGCGGGCGCTGCCAGCGCCGCGCGGCAAGAGGCAGTTCGCCACCGGCAGGGCGTGGGCGCGGCGGGCCTGGTTCACCGGGTGGTCGCGGAGGCGGTCGTAGGCGAGGGCGACGAAGCGGTTGATCAGGCGGGCGGTGTGGCCGGCGGCGGTGTCGTCGTCGCCGTCGAGGGGGCGGCACGGCTGCATGCCAAGGTGGAGGGCGCCGCCGCCCGGGTCGACGTCGCTCACCCGGGGGGAGAGGCCGGGGCCGCGCAGGCGCATGGCGACCCGGAACTGGGCGGCAGCGACCAGCCGCGCCTCCACCCCGTGGCCGAGGTCGGTGTGATCGAGGGCCTCACACAGGGCGTGGCTGCCGGCGTCGATGCGCCCGGCCCGCCGGTCGAGGAGCGGCAGGTGGAAGCAGTCGCCGTCGCCGTCACCGAGGGTGGCGAAGTTGCAGCGCCAGGCGACGTCACCAGGGGCGATCTCCAACCCGACCCCTGCCGCCTCCAGGGGGCCACGCGGCAAGAGCTCGTCCGGCGGGCGCAGGCCGAGGAGCACGCCGATCCCCGCCTCGGTCCCCACCGCCAAGCCGGGGTAGACCAGGTCGATGAGCCCCACCAGGCCGCTCCCGGCGAGGCGGTCGAGGTTGGGGGTGGCGGCCGCCTCCAACGGCGTGCGGCCGCCGAGCTCAACACACGGCCGGTCGCCGAGGCCGTCGAGGATCACCATCAGACCGCGCGGTCGGGGAACCATGGGAGAAGATCGGGGGGAAGGGGGTGCGGCGCGGGCTCAGAGCTTGTTGAGATCCGGCGGATGGCGCTGGGCGAGCTCCTTGGTGACCAGGTCGATCACCGCCTGCACCGTATCACTGAGCTTGTGGCTGGGAACGATCGGGACGCCGGCGTGGTCCGAGCTCTCCAGTAGGTGGGCCTGGATCTCCCAGATCTCGTCGAAGTGGCTGAGGTAGCGGTCGCGGCGGCGCTGCGGGGCGGCGTCGGTGCGGCGGTTGAAGTGCTCCTTCAGCTCCTCTTTGTCGAGGATGGCGAGCATCACCGGCATGACCACCGCCCGCTCGCGGAAGGGGGCGAGGTCTAGCGCCGGGGCGAGGCAGTGGACGCCGTCGATCACCATGTGGACCATCTCGGTGATCGCCCGCCGGAGGGTGGCGTGGATCGGCACCCGCATCGCCTGGAGCTGGGCGTAGAACCCCTCCATGACGCGCGCCTTCGAGGTCTCGCCCGGGAGCGCCTTCCAGGCGTCGTAGGTGGAGCGGAAGAGGGTGGGCATGAGCTCCGGGGAGAGCATCAAGCGCATCACCTCGCGCAACATGTCGGTGGACTGGGAACGGACCAGGCCGAGGCGGTAGGCGACCTCCGCCGCTACCACGCTCTTGCCCGCGCCGGTCGCCCCGCCAATGAGGAGGATCAGGGGCCGGCCGCTGCGGTGGAAGCGGCGCCACACCAGGTAGCTGTTCGCGTCCTTCTCCCCGGCCACCGCCTTGATCACCTCGTACGTCTTGTGGCGCAGCTCGAGAGACTTCACCTCCAACTGGCGCGCCGATTCGAGCTGCTTTTGAATGGTGAGGGCAATGCGGTGGGCGGTGGGCGGGTCGATCGCGCACGCCTGCAGGGAGCGGGCGAGGGTGGCGGGGGTGAACGGGATCGGCTGGCCATCCATCACCACCCGAATGGGGGACTCGGGCGGACCGCCGTGCAGGTAGCGGTCGCGCACCGTCTCGCCGTGGTGGGCGTAGAGCCGTTCGCCCACCAGCGCACGCAGGCGGTGGGCGGGGATCTCCTTCACCCCCTGGAGGGCCTCGCGCAGCTCCGAGGCGATCGTGTAGCCGTCGGTGAAGGAGAGCCCCACGTCCACCAGGGACTGGGTGAGCAGGCCGCGCAGAAAGGGGATGCGGTCGTCGCGGGTGCGATAGGTGACGAGGGGGCGGGCCATGGGGTAGGGGGTGAACGGTGAAGTGAAGTGAAGGGCGGGCAGCGCTGCGCGTCAGGGCCGCGCCGGCGAGGGGCCGCGCCGCGCACCGCCGCCGCCGATCTCGTTTACGAAAACAGCCCCTTGAAGAAGAAAAAGAAGAAGCTCGCCAGGAGCGCCCCGGCGGGCAGGGTGATGAGCCAGGAGACCAGGATGCCGCCGATCACCCGCAGGTCCAGCGCCCCGATGCCGCGCGCCAGCCCCACCCCGAGGACCGCCCCCACCAGGGTGTGGGTGGTGGAAACCGGCATGCCGGTCAGCGACGCGACGACGATGGTGGTGGCGGTGGAGAACTCGGCGGCGAAGCCACGGGTCGGGGTGAGCTCGGTGATCTTGCGGCCGATGGTCTCGATGATCCGGTAGCCCCACATGGCCAGACCGGCGAGGATGCCGCCGGCGCCCAAGAGCATCACCCAGGGGGGGATGGGCGACGCCTGCGCCACGTTGCCGCTGGCCGCCACGTTGACCACCGCGGCGAGCGGCCCGATGGCGTTGGCGACGTCGTTCGAGCCGTGGGCGAAGGCGACGGAGCAGGCGGTGCAGATCTGCAAGACGGCGAAGATCCGCTCGACGTTGGCGTAGTGAAAGTCGCGGTCCGCCTCCGGGTCGATGTGGATGCGGTGGATGAAGGCGGCCCCGATCAGGGCCGCGGTCAGTCCGATTGCCACCGCCACCGCGACCGCCTGGCCCACGGAGAGGTCGATGTTGAGGTGCTTCAACCCCTCAAAGGCGGTGAGCAGACCGAGGATCAAAAAGACCACAAAGATGTAGAAGGGGCCGTAGCGGCGGGCCCGGGCAAAGGGATCCTCCTGCTCCAAGATGGTGCGCCGGACCACGGTGAAGAGGACGAAGGCGATCCCCCCGGCGACCAGTGGCGAGGTGACCCAACTCGCCGCGATCTGCCCCACCTTCGGCCAGTGGACCGCATCGGGGCCGAGCCCGACCACCGCGAACCCCACCACCGCGCCGACGATCGTGTGGGAGGTGGAGACCGGCCAGCCGGCGCGGGTGGCGAGGATCAGCCAGGTGCCCGCGGCGAGCAGGGCGGCGAGCATCCCGAAGATGAGGTACTGCGGGTTGGCGGCCACCGCGGCGGGGTCGACGATTCCCTTGCGGATCGTCTCGGTGACGTTGCCGCCGGCGAAGACGGCGCCGGCGAACTCGAAGATCGCCGCCACCACCACCGCCTGGCGCAGGGTCAGGGCGCGCGACCCCACCGACGTCCCCATGGCGTTGGCCACGTCGTTGGCGCCGATCGCCCACGCCATGTAGAAACCGGCGGCGATCGCGAGGTAGACGAAGGCGGTGGTGTGATCCATGGCGAGGCGGGGAAGGCGAGGGGCAGGGATCGATCGGCAAGACGGGTTCGCCAGGTGGCGGTGCAACCGCCGCGGGCCGGGCGGCGGACCTACGTCGCCAGGAAGAGGCGGAGGCGGCTGCCGACCTTTTTCGAGTAGTCCGCGAGGTCGCCGGCGAGCTCGATCATCCGGTACCAGAAGATCACGGTCACCGGATCGAGCTCACCTTCGAGGGCGAAGAGGATCCGGTTCACCTCCATCTCCAGGCGGTCCGACTCCTCCTCCTGGTCGGCGAGTTTGTCCACCATGGTCTCCACGCGCGACGCCTCGCGGCCGCGGAAGCCCATCTCCAGGAGCTCGTCGAGCTCGGCGATCACCGCGGCGGCGGCGTCACAGGCCTGCTGGCCGCTTTTCACCAACGCGAGCATCGGCTCCGCCATCGGTGCGGGCAGGACCATGCGCCGCTCCGCCACCAGCTCGGCGAGGTCTTGGGCGGTGTCCGCGATGTTGTCTTGGAAGTCGAGAATCTCCAGCAGGTCGCGGCGCGCCACGGGCAGGAAAAACCCCTTCGGCAGGTGCGCGCGGAGGGCGTTCTTGATCATGTCCGCCTGGTGCTCCAGATCGTCGATCTGCGCCCGCTCGGCGGCGACGGTGGCTCCGTCGCCGGCGGCCACCGCCGCAAACAGCGGGACCACGTGGGCGACGCAACTCCGCACCAGCTCCATGTGGCGCTGCATGGGCTGAAAAGGGGAGCGACCAAAGAGGTCGCCGAGAAGGGAGGTCGGCATGAGGGCTCCGTACGGGCGCCCATCCTACGGGTGAACGGTCGCCCCCTCAAACACTCCGCCTCTCGCGCGGGTGGCGCCGCGGGCGATCAATCGGATCCGCGGAGCCACCCCACACCTCGCAACGCGCCCCTGACTTTACGGTCCACCGGACCCGCCGCCTGCACGGTCCGCGACACGTCGCCCTGTACCCCGCACGCGCCCCGGCTTCCCGGGAGGTGGCGTCGCGCCAGCGGGGTGCGAGAATCGCTTCCGCCTGGGTCGAGCGCGCGGTGCGCTCCACGCCACCTTTGACCCCCCTCCCCGGAGCCCCCATGGACCTCAATCTCACCGGCCGCCGTGCGCTGTGTCTCGCCGCCTCCCGAGGGCTGGGCCACGCCTGCGCGGTCGCTTTGGCGCGCGCGGGGGTCGAGGTGTGTCTCGTGGCGCGCGACCCCGCCCGCCTGGCCCAGGCGGCGGAGGGGGTGCGGGAGGCGAGCGGCAGCAGCGCCACCTGGCGTGTGCTCGACCTTACCGACGCGGCGGCGTGCGCCACCGCCTTCGGCGAGCTTGCCGGAGAGCGGTACGACATCGTGGTCACCTCGTGCGCTGGACCGCCCACCGGCCCGGTCGCCTCCTTCGACACCGCCGCCTGGGAGGAGGCGTTTCGCGGCCAGCTCCTCTCCGCCCTCCTCGCCTGCCGCCACCTCGTGCCGCCCATGGCCCGGCGGGGGTGGGGGCGGGTGGTGATGATCGGCTCGATCACCGTGCACATGCCGATGGCGGGGTTCGCCCTCTCCAACGTGATCCGGCCGGGGCTTGCCGGCCTCGCCCAAACCCTCACCCGGGAATACGCCAGCCGGGGGGTCACCGCCAACGTGGTCTGCCCCGGCTTTACCGCCACCGGCCGCTTGCAAGAGCTCGCCGCGCGCCTGGCCGCGGAGCGGGGGGTGGCGGTGGCGACCGTGGTGAACGAATGGACCCACCAGATCCCGGCGGCGCGCCTCGGCCGGCCCGATGAGGTGGGTTCCCTGGTCGCCTATCTGTGCTCGGACCACGCCGCCTTTGTTACCGGCCAAGCGATCCTTATGGATGGCGGTCAGTGCCCCGCCTGGTAGCGATTCGGCGCCCAGGGTGACGCCCCACGGTAACCCCATGGGGGAGGAGTGGTGGTGCGGTCGCGCACCGTAGGCCAGCGCTTGGGGACCATGGTCCCGGGTTGCACAACGCCCTCTCCCGAGCCATTCGGAGGGCACATTCGAATGGCTCCGAATGGGTGGTTCATATCCGCTGACGCGATCTCTTGCGCCTACCCTTAGCACTACTTATACTTGCCACCAGTTCAGTTCTCCAACCCTCTAAAGAGGAGAGAAGCATGGCACGAACACGCGACCTTAAACTCAGCGAGCTTCCCCTGGATACACGTTTCAAGAGGAAGCCACGGCAGCCAAACCGCAGCGGGATTCGCAACAAGGCGAAGATCACCATCGCGTATTACGATGCAGACAACTATGGGATCACCATCAAGCGTGGGGTCACCATTGTGAAGAAGGCGAAGATGCCGATCGGCAAGATGAGCATGGCGGAGGCGGAGAAGGCGGTCCGCGCCGAGATCACGCGCGGCGTCCACGATACGGCTCTGATCGACGGCTATCAGCGGTTGATGGCGGATCGAAAGCGCAGCAAGGGCAAGGGCAAGTAACCGCCGCAGTTGCAGCGAACGCAGTCTGCAGCGAACAAAAAGGGCCCCCGGGGAGATCCCCGGGGGCCCTTTTTCTTGGCCAAGCGGCACGCAACCGTCGCCGCCTCACTCCTCCGCGGCGAGCGCCTTGACCGCCTCCACCAGGTCCGAGGGTGGGCCGAAATCGCGGTAGCGCAGCCGCCCTTGCTTGTCGATCACCATCACCTGCGGGATGCCGTAGATGTTGTAGGCGCGACCGAAGGCGCCTTCGAGATCGAGAAGGATGTCGAACTTCAGGTCGTGGGCAGCGCGCGCCCGCGCCACCTGCTGCGGCTGCTCCTGCATGTTCACCCCGAAGAGGCGCACCGGGAGGCCCGCCAGGCCCGCATGGAGCTGGTTCATCAGGGGCATCTCCTCGCGGCACGAGGGGCACCACGACGCCCAGGCGAAGAGGACCACCACCTCCTTGCCGCGGCTCTCCGCCAGGCGGTAGGCCCCACCGTGGTCGCTTTGGAGGGTGAAGTCGGGTGCCTGGGCCGGGGTGGCGGCGGCGGCCGGCAGGACGACGCTGAGGGTGAGGGCGAGGAGGCAGAGGGCGCGAAGGTTCATCGTGGCCCCTTGGTAACCGGCTGGCAGGAGGTAATCAAGGGCGCGCCTCACTCCCATGCCCCGAAGGTCGTCTCGCTCCACTCCACCGCCGCCACGTAGGCGGAGGTGAGGGCCTCCTCCGAGAGGGAGAGGGAGCAGGCCTCCGCGGCGACCGCCGGCCAGTCGGCGCGCTCGTAGGCGAGCAGGATCGCGAGCAGCCGGCCGAGGGGGCCGCGGTGGTGGAGGATCGCCTCGACGTTCTCCTCGGGGAAGCCGAGGGGGGCGATCGCCTCCGCCATGGGCTGGTCGAGGAAGGCGTCGAGGGTGGAGAAGAGGCCGATGGTGAAGGCCTGGGCGGCGCGCGGCTTGCCCTCGTTCTGGGCGAGGAGCTCCATCATCCGGCCGCGGGTGAGGGCGAGGCGGAGGAGCTCGACCGGCTTGTCGCTCCCCACCTCGGTGAGGAGGATCAGCGCCAGCCACTTCTTCACCGCCACCAAACCGAGCAACGCCAGGGCCTGGCGGACCGAGGAGACCTCCTGGATGAGGCCGAAGGCGGCGGAGTTGATCAGGCGCAGGAGGCGGTAGGAAAGCGCCAGGTCGGCCCCGATCGCCGCGCCCATCTCGTCGAGCTGGGTGGCGGTGAGGACGTGGCGCATGGAGCGCATCACCGCCAGGCTTGCCGTTGGCTCGCGCCGCTGCTGGAGCAGGGAGGGGCGGGCGAAGTAGTACCCCTGAAAGAGGTCGAAGCCGAGGTCGAGGGTGGTCTGGTGCTCCGCCTGGGTCTCGACCTTTTCGGCGAGAAGCTGGCAGCGGTACGGCGCGAGCAGGGCGATCTGCGTCGCCAGCTCTGGCGCTGGGATCTGGTTGAGGTCGACCTTGACGATCTGCACCACCTCCAACAGCGGCACGAAGCGCGGCTGGAAGACGAAGTCGTCAAGGGCGAGGGTGTACCCCTGATGGACGAGGGAGCGGCAGGCTCCGACCACCGCCTCGTCCGGCTCCACATCCTCGAGGACCTCGATCACCACCTGCGCGGCGGGCAACAGGGTCGCGTACTCGGAGACTAGGAGGGAGCGGGTCAAGTTGACGAAGGCGCGCTTGCCGCCGGTGACCCGCTCAATGCCGAAGGTGCCGAAGGTGTTGAGAAGAACCTGGGCGGTGGCGCGGGCGCCGCGCTGGCCGGCGTTCTCCACCGCCCCGCCGCGATAAAGGAGCTCGTAAGCGACCACCTCTCCCTGGCGGTCGAAGATTGGCTGGCGGGCGAGGAAGACGTTCATGGCCTAGGAGGCTGGCGAACCCACGGTGACGGAGAGTCGGGCGAGGCGCTTGGATAGGGGGCGGTCCCGGCGCGGGAAAAACATTGGAAAGGGTTTTTAGCGAGAGCCGCAAAGGAACGCGAATGGGCGCGAATCATAGGTCGGAAGGCCACCACCCACGCGCGGGAGCCAACGCTCGGCAAAGCCAGGAAGCAGGGAACCGCAGCGCGACGACGGTGACCATCCTCGCTTTTTTCGGCGTGGAGCCCTTCATCGGCGACTTGCTTTCCCAAGACCCTGCAACCTCATTTGGGCGCATCCGCCCTCACCTCCCCCCCGCTCGACGAAGGCCGAGAGGCTACTCGCCCTAGGATCGGCGGTGGGGTGCGCACCGTTCACGGCCGCGCCTTCGCCGCCAACAAGGGGGTGGCGATCGCCTTCTGCAACTGGTCGCGCAGGGCGGCGGGGTCGTGGACCGGCAGGCCACAGGTACTGCCTTGGCAGACGTAGGCGGTCGGTTGGCCGCCGCGCGCACCGCGCCCTTCGGCCCAGGCGATCCCCGCCGGACCGGTGGCACCGGTGACCCGGGCGATCACCCGCCCGGGGATGAGGGTGAGGCGGCAGGCGGAGAGCAGGCGGCGGGTGGCGGCGGCGGCGGGATCCCCGGCGATCACCACCTCCACCGCGCCGCGGCTGGCAAGGTCCAGGGCGGTGAGGAGGTACGGGACGCCGAGGGGCGCCCGGGTCATCGGGGTGGCGAAGGCGCGCAGGGCCACGAGGGCACGGTCGCGGGTGGCGGCCTCGCCGGTGTAGGCGGCGAGGCGCAGGAGGTCGGTGAGGGCGACCGCGTTGCCGGTGGGGAGCGCCCCCTCGAACAGCTCCTTGGGGCGCACGAGGAGGGTGGGATCGCTCCCGTCGGTGTCGAAGAAGCCGCCGGCCGGGTCGGCGAAACCATCGACCATCGTCTTCACCACCGCCTCCGCTTGGGTGAGCCAGCGGGGATCGAAGGTCGCTTCGTAGAGATCGAGCAGGCCGGCGGCGAGGAAGGCGTGGTCGTCGAGTTGGCCAACAACCTTGAGCTCGCCGTCGCGCCAGCGGCGAAAGAGCTGGCCGTCGCGCCATAAATGGTCGTGCACAAACTCCGCCGCCGTGGTCGCCGCGACCGCGTAGCGCTCTTCGCCGAGGACCTCCGCGGCGCGCGCCAAGGCGCTGATCGCCAGGCCGTTCCAGGCGGTGAGCACCTTGTCGTCGACGAGCGGTCGCACCCGCTGGGCGCGCGCCGCGACCAGCCGCGCGCGATCCGCGACGAGCCGGTCGGCCACCGCCGCCGGGGTGAGGGCAAACCGCTGGGCGAGCTGCGCGTCGCCCGCGACCCGGTGGAGGATGTTCTGCCCCGCCTCCCAGTTGCCGGTGGCGGTGAGGTCATAGGCGGCGGCAAAGAGGGCGGCCTCTTCCTTGCCGAGAAGCTGCTCCACCTCCGCCAGGCGCCAGACGTAGAAGCGCCCCTCCGTGGCCTCGCTGTCCGCGTCTTCGGCGCCGGCAAAGGCGCCGCCAACAAGCTGGAGGTCGCGCAGGAGGTAGTCGCAGCTCTCTCGCGCCACCCGCGCGTACTCGCCCCGGCCGGTCACCTGGTACGCCTCCAGGTAGGTCTGGATGAGCAGGGCGTTGGTGTAGAGCATCTTCTCGAAGTGCGGGACGCGCCACGCGCGGTCCACCGTGTAGCGGTGGAAACCGCCGCCCAAGTGGTCGTAGAGGCCGCCGTTCATCATCGCGTCGAGGCTCTTCGTCACCGCGGGGAGGAGGTCGGGGGCCGCGCCCCGAGCGTGCAGGCGCAAAGCCAGCGACAGCTCGCTCGCCGGCGGGAACTTGGTCTCCTGGCCGAGGCCGCCGTAGAGCGGGTCGAGGGCGCGCGCGATCTGCTCCAGGTAGGCGGTGAAGGTAGCGGCGGGGGCCACCTCGGCGCCGAGCTCCAGCACGGCGCGCCGCTTCAAGTCGTCCACCAGCTTCTGCCCCGCCTCCTCCACCCGCGGCCGCTCGTTCACCCACAGGGTGTGAATCTCACCGGCCAACTCCCTGAGCCCCACCTGGCTGCCGTGGCTCTCCGGGGGGAAGTAGGTGCCGCCAAAGAACGGCGTGCGCTCCGGGGTTAGGAAGACGGTGAGGGGCCAGCCGCCCGTGCCGGTGAGCCGCTGCACCGCTCCCAGGTAGATGGCGTCGAGGTCGGGCCGCTCCTCGCGATCGACCTTGATGCACACGAAGTAGGCGTTGAGGAGCTGGGCGATCTGCTCGTTCTCGAACGACTCGCGCTCCATCACGTGGCACCAGTGGCAGGCGGCGTAGCCAATGGAGAGCAGGATCGGCTTGTTCTCTTTCTTGGCCAGGGCGAACGCCTCGTCGCCCCACGGGTACCAGTGCACCGGGTTGTCCGCGTGCATCAACAGATAGGGTGAGCGTTCTCCGGCGAGGTGGTTGGCGGGGTGGGCGGCGCCGAGAAGAGCGGCGGCGATGGCAAGGGCGGCGAGGCGGGACGGTTGCATGACGGAGATCGTGTCCTAGTTCACCCGCCTAGGCTAAGGTCCGCGCCCCACCGCGCCCCGCGGCCGCGGGTCTTGCGGCTTGGCGCTGCCTCTCTCCTCGCCCACCCCGACCCCCCCCCGCGCCGCCCGGCAGGCAGAGCCCCCATGCACCCACACCACCTTCGTTTCCGTCCCCTCGTGGAGCGGGCGGAGCGCCCCTCCCGGTACATCGGCGGCGAGGTGAACGCGATCGTCAAGGAGCAGGCCGAGCTGCGCATCGCCCTCTGCTTCCCTGACATCTACGACCTCGGGATGAGCCACCTCGGCCTGAAGATCCTCTACGCGATCCTCAACGCCGAGCCCGGGATCGCCGCCGAGCGGTGCTTCGCCCCGTGGTTTGACATGCGCGAGCTGTTGCGCGGCGCGGGGGTCGCCCTGCCCACCCTGGAAACGTGCACGCCGCTTGGCGAGTGCGACGTGGTGGGCTTCTCCCTCCAGTACGAGATGTGCGCCCCGACGTTGTTGGAGATGCTCGACCTTGGCCAGATCCCGATCCACGCGGCCATGCGCACCGAGGACGATCCACTCGTCTGCGCCGGCGGGCCGTGCGCCTTCAACCCCGAGCCTTTAGCTGCGTTCATCGACTTCTTCCTCCTCGGCGACGGCGAGGAGGCGGTGGTGGAGATCGCCCACACGATCCGCGCCGGCCGCCGCGCCGGCCGGGGGCGGGCCACCATCCTGCGCGAGCTGGCTTCGATCCGCGGTGTCTACGTCCCGGCCCTCTATGCCGCCAAGTACGACGAGAAGACCGGCCGCCTGATCGCCACCCTGCCAGTCGACCCGGCGGCGCCCGCGCGGGTCACCAAGGCGTTGGTCACCCACCTCGACCGGCGCCCCTTTCCCACCGCACCGGTGGTCCCCTACCTGCAGACCACCCACGACCGGATCTCCATCGAGATCTCCCGCGGCTGCACCGAGGGGTGCCGCTTTTGCCAGGCGGGCTACCTCTACCGGCCGGTGCGCGAGCGCGCGCCAGACCACGTCGTGGCGCTCATCGACGCCGCTACCCGCGCCACCGGCTACGACGAGGTATCGCTCGCGTCGCTCTCCACCGGCGACTACACGACCCTGCCCGGGCTGGTGGCCACCCTGGTGCAGCGGCCCGGCCACCTGCAGGTGGCGATGCCATCGTTGAAGGCCGGGAGCCTGAGCCCGGAGGTGATCGCCAACCTCGGCCGCACGGGCAAGGCGGGCTACACGATCGCCCCGGAGGCGGGGAGCGCACGGTTGCGGCGGGTGATCAACAAGGGGATCACCGAGGAACAAATCTTAGAGACGGTGGCCTCCGTCTTCGCCAGCGGTTGGGACTCTCTGAAGCTCTACTTCATGATCGGCCTGCCCACCGAGACCGACGCGGATATCGACGCGATCGCCGACCTTGCCCACCGCTGCCTGGCGGTGGCGCGCCAGGCCGGCCGCCGGGTAGAGCAGGTCACCGTCTCGTGCTCGACCTTCGTCCCCAAGCCGCACACGCCATTTCAGTGGGCGCCGCAGATCTCCATCGCGGAGACCGAGCGGCTCCACCGCCGTCTCCGCGAGCGCCTCCGCGACCGGCGCCTGCGCTTTCGCTACCACGACCCGCGGGTGTCCTGGCTGGAGGGGCTTCTTGCCCGTGGCGACCGGCGCATTGGGGGGCTCATCGAGGCGGCGTGGCGGCGCACCACCTACCTCGACGGCTGGGGCGACACCCTCGACTTGGCGCGCTGGGAGCAGGCCCTGGGCGAGGCGTCGATCAACCCGGACGACTACCTGCGCGCGCGGGATCTGGACGAGGTGCTCCCCTGGGACCATCTCGACCCGTTGGTGCCGAAGCGCTATCTCCTCAAGGAGCGCCAGCGCGCCGCCGCGGAGGGGGAGGTAGGCGACTGCCGGGTAGCGAAGTGCTCGGCGTGCGGGGTGTGCGACTTCAAGGAGGTGGGGAACGAGTTGCACACCGAGTTCCATGGCCTGCCGGCGCCCCCCGCACCGCCGCGGTTCGCCAATGCAGAGGACGAAGAGGGGGACGCCACGTGCCCCCCTCCCCCCCCGGCGCAGGTACGGGTGGCTTCCCCCCCGGTGGAGGGCGGGGTGGCGCACGATCGCAAACTGTGTGCAGCCGGAGGCTCCCCGGAATCTTTCTGGCGCTACCGGGTCCGCTACGCCAAGGCGGGGGCGCTGCGCCACCTCTCCCATCTGGAGTTGGGCGCCGCCCTCACCCGCGCCATGCGCCGCGCCGCCCTGCCCCTGCGCTACTCCCAGGGGTTCAACCCGCGTCCCAAGGTCACCTTCGGCCCGGCCCTGCCGGTGGGCAGCGAGGGGTATGGCGAGTGGCTGGAGGTGGAGCTTTGCGAGCGCCGGAGCGCGCCGGCGGTGGCCGAGCAGCTCGCCGCTGCGCTGCCCGCGGGGCTGGAGATCCTGGAGGTGGTGGCGGTGGACGTCCAGGCGCCTAGCCTGGCGACGGAGATCAGTCTGGCCACCTACGAGATCGACCTGCCCCCAACGCTCGCCGCCGAGGTCGCCCGCCTGCCGGAGCGGCTCGCCGCGGCCACCGCCTTGGTGGTGGTCCGCGAGCGCAAGGGCAAGGTGAAGGAGGTGGACCTCCTCCCTTGGGTGGTCGCCCTGGCGGTGGCGGGGGCGCGGGTCGAGCTCACCCTGCGCGTGGAGTCCGGCGGCTCCACCCGCCCCACCGAGCTCCTCGCGGCGTTGCTCGGCGATCGGTATCCTGGCGACTTCACGGTGCGGGTGGTGCGGACCGGTCTGCTCGCCGCGGATGGCTCTTCCCTTACCCCGCTGGCCGCCCTGCGCTGCGCGAGCTGACCGCCCGAACCGAACCGATCGACAGGACCGCCCCCGCCGCCGTACCGACCATGCCGTCCCGACTCCTACTCAACGTCGCCCGGGAGGAGACCCGCGTCGCCCTCCTGGAGGGGCGGGTGGTGCGCGAGATCTACATCGACCGCAAGGCGCACCGCAGCACGCTGGGCAACATCTACAAGGGCCGAGTGAGCCGGGTCCTGCCGGGGATGGAGGCGGCCTTCATCGACATCGGCCTCCCCAAGGCCGCCTTCCTGCACGTCGACGACATCCGTGCGAGTGGCGACCAGCTCCCCACCTCGGCCTTCGACGACGGGGAGGAGGAGGGGACGGAGGCCACGGCAGAGGAGGCGGCGGCACGACCGGTCCGACCGCCCATCCAGGAGCTAATCCGCGAGGGACAGGAGATCGTCGTCCAGGTGCAGAAGGAGGCGATCTCCACCAAGGGGCCGCGGGTGACCACCTACATCTCCCTGCCCGGTCGCTACCTGGTCTACATGCCGGAGGTGGAGCACGTCGGCATCTCGCGCAAGATCGACGACGAGCAGGAACGCGAGCGGTTGCGGGGCCTGGTCGACGCGGTGCGCCGGTCGGGCGAGGGGTTCGTGGTGCGCACCGTCTCCGCTGGCTGCAGCGGCCGCGAGGTGACCGGCGAGACCGCCTTCTTGCGCAAGCTGTGGGAGGCGGCGCGCCTACGCGCGGCGGCGCACCCGGCGCCGGTGCTCCTGCATACGGAGCTTGACCTCGCCACCCGCACCATCCGCGACCTGATGAGCGACGACGTCGACCGGCTGATCATCGATTCGCCCACCGAGCATGCGCGGCTCAAGCAGGTGGTGGCGGAGATCCTCCCGGAGCTCGCCGAGCGGATCGAGCTGTACGAGGGCGACGAGCTCCTCTTTGACCACTACGGTGTCGAGCTAGAGCTCTCCCGCGCCCTCAAGCGGCGGGTGTGGCTCCGCTCGGGCGGCTATCTGGTGATCGACCAGACCGAGGCGCTTACCGCCATCGACGTGAACACCGGCCGCTTCGTGGGCAAACGCAACCTGGAAGACACCATCTTGCGCACCAACCTGGAGGCGGCGGAGGAGATCGCCTACCAGCTCCGCTTGCGCAACCTGGGCGGAATCATCATCTGCGACTTCATCGACATGGAGCTCCCGGACCACCGCCAGAGGGTGTACGAGCACCTCGTCGACGCCACCGCCGGCGACCGGGCGCGGACCACCATCTACCCGATCTCCGAGCTCGGCCTGATCGAGATGACCCGCAAGCGGGTGCGCGAGTCCCTCGGCCAGGTGATGCTCGACCTCTGTCCCGCCTGCGATGGCACCGGCCGGGTCCGCTCGGCGATCACGGTCACCCACGACATCTTCCGCGAGGTGCGCCGTCTCACCCTCCCCAACCGCACCGGCGGCCGGATCCAGATCTCCGCCCACCCGGACATCGTCGACCTCCTCTACGGCGAGGAGCGACTGACGGTGGACGAGCTGGAACTCGCCTATCAGTGCCGCATCGAGGTGGAGGCGAGCGACGATCCCGACCCGGACCACTTCCGGGTACGCCGCCTACCGGCGTGAGGGAGAGCGGCCGAAGGTGCGGCCGGCGTGCGCCTGGGGTCTCTCGGACTGGGTCGATTGTCGCGAAAAGATCCGGGCCGAGATCCGCTCGATGCAGCCCATCGGGACAAAGTCCGACAGGCTGCTAGGTCGCCTACCGGCCGCGGCCGCAGAGGACCACGCCGACGGTCCGCGCCAGGATCATAAGGTCGAGCCACGGCCCCTGGTTCTTCAGGTAGTAGAGGTCGTACTCGAGCTTCTCGCGGTGCTCTTGCTCGCTCACCGCGTAGTCGGCATTCACCTGCGCCCAGCCGGTGATCCCCGGCTTCACCGCGGTGCGATAGCGGTAGAAGGGGATGCGTGCCTCCAGCTCCGACGCGAAGCACTGGCGCTCCGGGCGCGGGCCGATCAGGCTCATCTCGCCGGTGACCACGTTCCAGAGCTGCGGCAGCTCGTCGATGCGCAGGCGGCGCAAGATCCGGCCGACGCAGGTGATGCGTGGGTCCTCCTCGGTGGCCTGGCGCGGTCCCTCCGCCTCGGCGTCCGCCACCATGGTGCGTAGCTTCCAGACGCAATAGGGCTTGCCACCCAGGCCGAGGCGGTCTTGGCAGTAAAAGGCCGAGCCACGGGAGTCGAGCTTGATCGCCAGCGCCGCCACCAGAATCAACGGCACGGCCGGGAGGAGGAGGAGGAGGGCGAAGACGATCTCCAGCGCGCGCCGGATCCGGCCGGTGGCCCACTCACGATCGAAACCGCGGGCGAAGGCGAGGTGGCAGGCGAGGTGGGAGGTGACCGGCAGACGGCCGTAAAGGGTCTCGTAGAAGGCGTGGTAGTCGACCACCCGCGCGCCGGCGAGGCGGCACTCCACCAGGGCTTCGGCCGGTAACGCGGCGACCCCGCACGGTTCGGTGATCACCACCTTGCGAATCCGCTCGGTGCTGATCCAACGGCTCAGGTAGGGGCCGCTGGTGGCGAAATCGAGAACGCCGGCCACCTCGTAGTGGGGGTGGTGGTCGAGGGTCTCGCGCAGGGTGGCGGAGTCCGGGCCGCGTCCCACCAAGAGCACCCGGCAAGGGGGCCGCCGCCCCCAGGCGAGGACGACACCCCAACCGACCAACAGGGTGTTGACCACGTACTGGGCGACGGTGGTAAGGGGGAAGGTGGACTCCCCGGCTGGGACCGCGCTCGCCAGCGCCTCCGCCCCGAGGGCGAGGAGGGCGTTGATCATTAGGGCAGCGCCGAGGAGCACGAGAGATTTCATGGGTTGAAAGGGATGAGACGTGCCAGGTGGCGGGCGGTAATCGGGGGGCGAGGAGCGCGCTTCGTGGTTGCGTAGGGGGTATTAGCAGGATGTATGCCATCCCAAAGGGGTCTCCATGCACCTGGGCGATGAATCGCTAACCGCTTGAAACGAGTGGATCTGCACCCTCACTTCAGCGGGGGGCGGGTGGACCGGGGCGAGGCGCGCGTCTCATCTTGAAACAAATGACTCGATTGCGGGTGAGACACCCGTCTCATATTGAGACATCCTTCCTGAGGCACCCCGGATCGGGGGCAGGAGATGCCACAAGTGGGAAAAATTGTGCCGCGCGGCCTGCTTATGTAGGGGCCGCGGTCAGCTTCTCAAACCACCCGGTTGCGCCGCGTGCCGCCCAGGAAGGCGGCGACGTTGGCGCCGATCTCGTTGATCAATCTCTGGCGTGCGGCGCGGCTCGCCCAGGCGGTGTGCGGGGTGAGGAGGAGGTTGGGGAGATCGGGGGCGAGGAGGGGGTGGTCCGGGGCGGGCGGCTCTTGGGTCAGGACGTCGAAGGCGGCGCCGCCGAGCTGGCCCGAGCGCAGGGCCGCCGCCACGGCCGCCTCGTCCGCCACCCCGCCGCGCGCCATGTTCAACAGCAAAGCGCCGCGCGGCAAGGCGTTGATCTCGGCAGCGCCGATCAGGCCGCGCGTCTGCTCCGACAGGGCGCAGTGGAGGGAGAGGACGTCGGCGCGTGCCAACAGCTCCGCGAGGGGCAGCCGCTCGCCTACCGGATAGGCGACCCGCGGCCGGCTCGCTGCCACCAGGACCTCCATGCCGAGGGCGCGGCAGACGCGCGCCACCGCCTTGCCGATGGTGCCGTAGCCAATGATCCCGAGCCGCCGGCCCGCCACCTCCCAGATCGGCCAATCGAGCAGATTGAACTGGGGCGAGGCCACCCAGGCGCCGGTGCGCGCGGCAAGGTCGTAGTCGCGCAGGTGGGTGGCCAGGGCCAGCAGGCAGCCCACCGTGTGCTGGACCACCGACGCGGTGGAGTAGCCGGCGACGTTCGCCACCGCCACCCCGGCGCCGCGGGCGGCGACGAGGTCAATGTTGTTCACCCCGGTGGCGGCCACCGCGATGAGTTTCAGGCGCGGCGCTCCACCGATCTCCCGCTCGCCGAGGACCACCTTGTTGGTGATCACCACCTCCGCATCACGGATCCGTTCCGCCACCTCTGCCGGGGGGGTGGCGGGGTAGGTGGTCAGCGCGCCCACCGCCTCCAGGGCGGCAAGGTCGAGATCGTGGCGATCGAGGGTGGCGGCATCGAGGAGGCAGAGGCGCAGGCGCTCCATGGGACTCTCCTGGGTGGTGAAGGGGCGCACCGAGCTTGGGCGGATGGTGCCCCCGGCAGGGCTCGAACCTGCGACCCCAGGATTAGGAATCCTGTGCTCTATCCTGCTGAGCTACGGGGGCAGGGGGCGGAAGGTAGCGGATCGGCCACCGCTTCCGACAGGGCGGCGTTGAGCACCGCCGCCGGCGGCCGATGAGCAAGGGCGGAGGTTTCGTACCATGACCCGACCCAGACTCGATGTGCTCTCCATGCTCGCCCACGACCTGAAGGCGCCGGTGGTCTCCATCCGCCAGGCGTGTGCCATGTTCGACGACGGCCTCCTTGGGGAGGTGAGCGGCGAGCAACTCGAGGTGGTCGGGATGATCACTGCCAACGCCGCCACCCTGGAGCGGATGGTGGGCGACTTTCTCGACATCGTCCGCTGCGTCGAAGGAGCGACTCAGCTCCACATGGAGCAGGTCCACCTCCCGGCCATCGTCCACGCAGTGGCGCGCCAACTGGCGCCGACCTTGGAGGCGGCCCACCTCACCCTCACCCTCACCGCCGCCGCCGACCTTCCGCCTGTGTGGGCGGACGGCGCCCAGTTCCAGCGGGTGGTCACCAACCTGGTGGCCAACGCGGTACGCTACGCGCCGCCGGCAAGCGCCATCGAGGTGGCGGTCGTGGGCGACGCGACCAACCAGCGCCTCACCCTGCAGGACCATGGCCCGGGGATCCCGGCTGCGGACCTCGACTCGATCTTCTCGCGCTTCTGGCAGGGCGAGGGTGTCTCCACCTCGGGCAACTGCGGTCTCGGTCTCTTCCTCTGCCGGGCGATCCTCGATCAGCACGGTGGCCGCATCTGGGCGGAGAGCGAGGCTGGGCAGGGCGCCCGCTTCTCCTTTGAGATTCCAGTCGACCGCCGCGCCACCGCCCGCGCCCTCGCCACCGCCACCGCCACCGCCACCGCCGAGGCGTAGGCGCCGGTCGGACCTTGGCCCGATCCCCTGCAAAGAGGGTGACCCAGGCCTGGATCGTGGGCCTGGATCGCGCCTGGATTGGGACTCGTTCGGAGAGCGACGGGGGGCGAGGCGATGCAGCACGGCCCACGAGTCCGGGCGCGATCCGGGCCCACGATCCGGCCCGAGATCAGCCCTCTTGTGTCGATCGGAACAAAGTCCGACCGGCGCCGGCTCGCCCGGATCTCTCCGCGGGGTGCGGCCGCGCCAACCGCCGCGGCCACCAGGGTCGGCCCTCCGCGCCCCACGGCAGCGACCCCGGTGGACGCAAAACCGTGGGCCGGTCCGGGTGGGGAGCCCCTGGCCACCCGGACGCGCCGAACGTCCGGGAGAAATCCAGCCCCCGCCCCGCCCCTTGTGCGCGCCGCTGGCCATCCGCCAAGGGGGTCGATTGCCGCCCGTGACCTCCCGGGCGGAGGGCAAAGATACGGCGAGACTCCCCCTCGCCATGCGGGTACACCATCGCAGGCGGCGGGGGATGCTGGCTGCGGGCAGCCATGGCGACCCTCCCTGTCGCCCCCGCCGGCATCTGGGGTCAGTCCTGCAAACACGCAAACCGCCTCGCCCCCGCCGGCGATCGCCACCCGTGACATCCCTGGCCCGCCGGCAGAGACTCCGCGGCCATGGGCAGAGCCCCGCGGGAGATTCTACGTAGCGTCTTTGGCTACGATGGCTTCCGGTCCCCTCAGGAGGAGGTGATCGAGGCGGTGGTGGGCGGCGGCGACTGCCTCCTGGTGATGCCCACCGGCGCGGGCAAGTCGCTCTGCTTCCAGATCCCCGCGTTGGTGCGTGACGGCTGCGGGGTGGTGGTCTCGCCGCTAATCGCCTTGATGCGTGACCAGGTGGCCGCCCTCGAACTCCTTGGGGTGCGCGCCGCCTACCTCAACTCGACCCTCACCCCGCCCCAGCAGCGCCAGGTGGAGGCGCGGCTGTTGGCGGGTGACCTCGACCTCCTCTACGTCGCCCCCGAGCGGCTGCTGATGGAGGGGACCCTGGGGCTGCTGGGGCGCGCCCGCGTGGCTTTGTTCGCCATCGACGAGGCGCACTGCGTCTCTCAGTGGGGCCACGACTTCCGCCCCGAGTACCTGAAGCTCGCCCAGCTCGGCGAGCGTTTTCCCGGGGTACCGCGCATCGCCCTTACCGCCACCGCCGACGGCGAGATGCGCGCGGAGATTGTCCGCCGCCTGGCGCTTACCGGCGCGCGGACCTTTCTCAGCGGCTTCGACCGCCCGAACCTCTGTTATCGAGTGGTGGCGAAGGGCGACGGCCGCACCCAACTTCTGCGCTTTCTCGACGACCACCGGGGCGAGGCGGGGATCGTCTACTGCCTGTCGCGAAAACGGGTGGAGGAGACCGCTGCGTGGCTGCGCGCGCACGGCTGGGATGCCCTGCCGTACCACGCCGGGCTGGAGACGGCGGCGCGCCAGGCGAACCAGGACCGCTTCCTCCACGACGAGGGTGTGGTGATCGTCGCCACCATCGCCTTCGGCATGGGGATCGACAAGCCGGACGTGCGCTTCGTCGCCCACCTCGACATGCCGCGCTCCATCGAGGCGTACTACCAAGAGACCGGCCGCGCCGGTCGCGACGGTCAGCCGGCCGAGGTGTGGATGGCCTACGGCTTAGGCGACGTCATCACCCTGCGCAAGATGGTGGCGAGCTCGGAGGCGGGGGAGGAACACAAGCGGCGGGAAGGCCAGCGGCTGGAGGCGATGCTCGGCTTTTGCGAGGCGACCACCTGTAGGCGGGCGCTGCTACTGCACCACTTCGGCGAGGAGCGGTCCGGGCCGTGCGCAAACTGCGACAACTGCCTGGAGCCGCCCGCCACCTTCGACGCCACCGAGCTCGCGCGCCAGGCCCTGTCGTGCTGCTACCGCACCGGCCAGCGCTTCGGCGTGGGCCACCTCATCGAGGTCCTCACCGGCAAGGAGACCGAGCGCGTCCGCCAGCTCGGCCACCACCACCTCGCCACCTTCGGCCTCGGCAAGGAGCGGCCGGCGGCGGCGTGGCGCGCCCTCTTCCGCCAACTCATCGCCGGCGGCTGGTTGGCGGTGGACGGCGACGGTTACGCCACCCTGGCGCTCACCGAACGGTGCCGGCCGCTGTTGCGCGGCGAGGTCCATCTCACCCTGCGCGCGGAGGTGGGGGCGTCGAAAGCGCGGCGCCGCAACCCAGCGAAGGGGCAGTCCACGGCGCTGGCGACCGCCGCCGAGCCCGCCCTCTGGGAGGCGCTGCGCACCACCCGCCGGACCCTTGCCGACGCCCAGGGGGTCCCCCCCTACGTGATCTTCCACGACGCCACCCTCTTGGAGATGGCGGTGCGGCGGCCCACCAGCCCGGCCCAGCTTTTGGAGGTAAGCGGCGTCGGCGAGACCAAGCTGGCCCGCTACGGCGAGGCCTTCCTGGCGATCCTGCGCGCCCACGCCGCCCCCGGGGGTGGCGCCCTGTCCGCGGTCGACGCGGGGTAGGGGGGAAGATGCACTACGTCGACACCCTCCTCCTGCCCCTGCTCTTCTCCGTCTTCCTCGTCGCCCTCGTCTGGTTGGGCTGGCAAGAGCTCCGGATCGAACGGCGGCGCCGGCAAGAAGGCGCGGCGCGGCCGAAAGGGGACGACGCCAAGGAAGAGCAGGCCCCCCCCGGGGGGGGGTGAGGGCAGCGGGTGGGGAGTGTTTCCGCCGCGCCGGCGGGCGCCGCCGAGGCGATGGCGTAGGCGGAGCCGGCCAAGCCGCCCGGCCCCCCGCCAGGGGCGGGCGGCGCGCCGGCCTCGTCGATCCACCGCGGGCCGCACCGGCCCCGGCCCCGCGGTGCACTGGCGGGGCCATGGCCCAAGGGCAACGGCGGCCAACCCCACGGCGCGGCGGCGGGGATCGGAGCGCGGGAGGGTGACGCCCGTGGCCCTCACGACGAACCTCGGCCCACCCGGCAAAGCGGGCGGATCCTCGCCGGCGAGGCGCGACGGGCGGACCCGCCCCTCGCCGTCGCCGCCTCTCGGCGCGAGGTTCGGAGTCGGTCGGACTGGGTCGAGCGTGAACCGAGAAGCAGCCGGGTCGAGCCCGGATGCAGACCCGTTCGTCGAGCGACGCGGGGCGAGCAGACGAAGAACGTGGCACGAGTCCGGCCCCACGAGTCCGGCCATGGGTCCGCTCGGCGCAGTCGACCGACCAAGTCCGCCAGCCTTTTAGCCCCCCTCCCCAGAAAGGAATCGCCAGCAGGCGTCGTAGATCGCCGGCCGCAGGTCGCGAAAGCCCCGTTCGGCGCGGCCGGCGTGGACTCGGTTGGTGAGCACCACCACGCACGCGGCTTGGGCGAGGTCGAACCAGACCGAGGTGCCGGTGAAGCCGAGGAGCCCCCGGCCGGTGGTGCGGGAGAGGCGCTCGCCTGCCTGCGACGCCACCGCCGACGGGCGGTCGAAGCCGCGACACCAGCGCTCGGCTGGCCCCTGGGGCGGCAGGGCGAGCAGCGCACGCGCCACCGGTGTGGGGAGCCAGGCGTCGTCACCGCGCGCCGCGGCAAGCAAACGGTCCACCACCGTGGCCACCGCCGTGGCCGTCCCGAACAGACCGGCGTGGCCGGCGACACCGCCCATCGCCCAGCCATTTTCATCGTGGACCTCGCCGTGCAGGCGGCGGCCGCGCCACCCACACGCCTCGGTGGCGACGCAGCCCTGCCAGCTCCCCGCGCGCGGGCAAGCGGGGCGGAAGGCGAGGCTCTCCCCGAGGCCGAGGGGCTCGGTGACCCACGCCGTGAGACCGCAGGAGAGCGGCGCGCCGGCCGCAACCTCCACCACGGCGCCGAGGAGGAGGTAGCCGAGGTCGGAGTAGCAGAACCGCTCGCCCGGCCGGGCGAGGAGGTCGCTGGCGGCCGCGTGCGCCACCATCGCCGGTCGCCACGCCGGTGGCGGCGGGTCACCCGAGGCGGCGAGCAGGGCGTGGTGGACCCTCTGCTGGTACAGCGGCGCCCAGGCGGGCAGACCGCTGGTGTGGGCGAGGAGCTGCTCGACGGTGATCTCCCGGTGGCGGCCGCGCTTGAGCGTGGGCAGCAAGCAGCAGGCAGGGCTCTCCCAGGTCAGCGCCCGGTCCGCCACCAGGCGGGCGCAAACCAAGGCGGTGGCCAGCCCCTTGGTGAGGGAGGCAAGGTCGAAGCGGCTGGTCGCAGAGACCGGGGTGGCGGGTGGGTCGCCGTGGTCGCCGGCCACGATCGCCAAGCGGTGGCCATCGCGGTCCGCCGCGACGAGGGCGGCGCCGGTGAACAGCCCCCGTTCGAGGCCGTCTGCGAGGAGGAGGTCAGGGGTCACACGCGCCCCCCCGGTGGGCGGGCCCGCACCCCCGCGGCGAGTGGAACCCCAACGTTGGGGAGGGTAGCCGTCGGCTCCATCGGTGGGCGGGGCCGCACCGCCGCGGCAGAAGAAACCCCAACGTTGGAGGGGGTAGCCGTCGGCTCCATCGGTGGGCGGGGCCGCACCGCCGCGGCAGAAGAAACCCCAACGTTGGGGGGGGTAGCCGTCGGCTCCATCGGTGGGCGGGGCCGCACCGCCGCGGCGGGGGGAACCCCAACGTTGGGGGGGGTAGCCGTCGGCTCCATCGGTGGGCGGGGCCGCACCGCCGCGGCAGAAGAAACCCCAACGTTGGAGGGGGTAGCCGTCGGCTCCATCGGTGGGGGGGGCCGCACCGCCGCGGCGGGGGGAACCCCAACCCTGCCCGTCGTCCCGCCTCGGGTCGGGCCGTGGCTCTCCCGCGACCAACAGGGGCGGCGCAGGAAGATCGTGTTGGCGCCGTCTTGCCCCACCCCCGGCGTGGTGCCGAAGATCACCCCGGTGGCGGGCAAGGCGATCCGGCAGCGGCGGGGGGCGCGGGCGCGACGGGGGGCCATGGCGGGGGGCGGCAGGGGGGCGGGTCCGGGGGGAGGAGAGACGCTACAGTAACCGCTCCGCGAGCCGTTGCCGTACCTCCCCCGTGCGAGGGTCCCATGTCCCTGCCCACCACCGTTGCCCCCCTCTTCACCCCCCTCCAGCTCGACGCCTCCCTCACCCTCCCGAACCGCATCGTCATGGCGCCCATGACCCGCTGCATGGCGGGCGCGGGGTTGGTGCCGACCCCGGCGATGGGAGCCTATTACGCGCGGCGCGCCGCGGCCGGGCTGATCGTTAGCGAGGGGGTGATCGTGCGGCCCGATGGCCAGGGGTACCCGAACACCCCGGGGCTGTTCAGCGCGGCGCAGGTGGCAGGGTGGCAGGCGGTGGTGGCCGCGGTGCACGCGGCGGGCGGGCGGATCTTCGCCCAGCTCTGGCACGTCGGGCGGGTCTCCCACCCCACCTACCTCGACGGCGCCCTCCCCATCGCCCCGTCGCCGGTCCCCCTCGCTGGCCGGGTGCCGCGCACCGAGTTCACCTACGCCACCCCGCGCGCCCTGGCGCTGGAGGAGATCCCACCGGTGGTGGCGGCCTACGGCCACGCGGCGGCGAACGCCAAGCAGGCCGGCTTCGACGGGGTGGAGATCCACGGCGCCAACGGTTATTTGATCGACCAGTTTCTCCACCACCACACCAACCGGCGCACCGACGCCTACGGCGGGACCCCTTCGCGAATGGCCCGCTTCTGCCTGGAGGTGGTCGACGCGGTAGCCGCGGCGATGGGGGTGGGGCGCACCGGCATCCGCCTGTCGCCCGCCGCCTACCACAACATGGAGGGTGACCCGCGCGACGTGGTGGTCTTCGATACCCTCCTCGCCGCGCTCGCCGGCCGCTCTCTCGCCTACGTCCACGCCGGGATCGCCGGCCACCACTGGAGCTACGACGACCTGGGCGGGAGCGTCGCCGCCTACCTGCGGCGCCGCTATCCGGGCCGCCTCGTTGCCTGCGGTGAGCTCACCCCGGAGGGCGCGGCGGCGGCGGTGGCGGCGGGGGAGGTGGAGCTCACCGCCTTCGGCCGCCCCTTCATCGCCAACCCCGACCTGGTGGAGCGGCTTCGCGCCGGCGAAGCGCTGAAGCCCTACCACGAGCGGATGCTGTTGCGCCTGGTGTAGCGACGGCCGGCTACCGGGCGGGGCGAAAAGGGGCGCACACCCAGCCACCCAGCCACGCAGGGCGGGCGGAACCGGAGCGGCCGTGTCGCCGCCACAGGACCCGCCACCAAGTGGGCCGAAGGGGGTAGGAAGGCCCGCACCACACCCAGCCATGAAGGGCGGGGGCGACCTCTCGCGACCGCGGCGGCAGGACGGTACCGGCTTGGGGCCATACCGGCTTCGGGCCAGGCTTCGTTTCTTTCATTGTTTACCGTAGGGGGTAAACGTTGCCGCGATGACAACGAAATAATGAAAGCCTGACCCCAAACTACGGTAGCAAAGACCTGACCCCAGCCTATTAGGCCGCCAGCTCTGCCTCGGCGGTGAGGACTGTGTCGAAGAGGGGCTCGATCTGCTCCTCCTCCAGGCAAGAGAAGGCGACGCGCAGGTCGTGGCTGCCGAGGGCGATGAGGCCGACGCCGTGGTTGTCGAGGAGGTGGCGACGCAGGGGCTCGGCCTCCACCCGCTTCAGCCGCAAACACATGAAGTAGCCGGAGTTGAAGGGATAGGGCGCCCACGCCGCGGCATACTTGGGGTTGGCGAGGACCCGCTGGACCGCCTCGGCGCGGCGCCGCAGGAGGGCGTACTTCTCCGCCTTCTCCGCCGCGTAGGTGGGGGCGGCGAGGGCGCGCAAGACGATCTCTTGGCTGAGACGCGAGCCGTTGGAGATGGAGCCACGGATGGCGCCGCCGGTCTTCTTCTCCAAAGCCTCGTGGACCGGCGTGGGGTCACCGTCGACGGTGGCGCCGTAGGTGAGAAAACCGACCCGCAGCCCCCAGACGTAGTCCTCCTTGGTGGCGCCATCGAGCTTGATCGGCAACAGCCGGGGGTGGCGGCCGACGAGCTGGGCGAAGATCGACTCGTGCAGGCAGCCCGCGTCGTAGAACAGGCCGAAGTAGGCGTCGTCCGCTACCACCACCAAGTTGGTGCCCCGCTCCGCCTCCGCCACCAAGGCCCCGCTGATCGCCGTGGCCTCGGCCACCGTCGGGGTGTAACCGGTGGGGTTGTTGGGGAAGTTGAGGATCACCACCACCTTGCCGTGCGCACCGCCGGCGCGGCGCAGCCCTTCGGTAAAGGCGGCGGTGTGGAAGCCGGCGCCCTGAAAGAGCGGGAAGGTGACCACCTGCGCGCCGCGACGCACCGCGAAGATGAGCCGGTAGTTGCCCCACATCTGCTCCGGCAAGAGCACGGTATCGCCCGCCTCGACCCACAGGTCGGCGACCGTGGAGAGGCCGTGGGTGATCGCCTGGGTGACCACCGGCGTCCCGATCTGCCGCGCACCGAGGGAGGGGTTGTGGGCGTAGATCGCCTGCCGCCACGCCTGGCGCAGGGCCGGGAGGCCAAAGGAGGGGGCGTAGGCGAGGGCCGCGTCGGCGGTGAAGCCGGGGAGCTGGCCGATCACCGACGGCAGGGCCATGGTGTGGCCGCCGCGCGTGGCGATGCCGATGGTGGCGTTGAAGCGGTGCGCCTTCTCCTTCGCCTCGGCGCTCTGCGACAGGATGCCGCGCGGGAAGAAGAGCTCGCGCCCCACCGTCGAGAGCATCTCTACAAGGTGCGGGTTGCCCACCTCGATGGCGGCGTTTAACTCCAAGGCGATGGGGTTCATGGTCGCTCCCGCGGGCGGTTCTCCCCCGGGTGGGGGTTGAGCGCCGCGACTCCGGCGCGGGGCGGGACACTACCACGGGCGACCGCGCTCTCGGCAGGGTCGTACCCAACCCGTGGGGGTGGCCGGCTACCGCTCCCCGTGTAGAGAGGGGAGCGAATGAACGCGAAGGGGCGCGAATCGTGGAGGGGGGGCACACGACCCTCGCGCTGGCGTGGGCGATGCTCCACATGGAGTGGACCCCGGCGGCGAAGGTGGCCAACCCGTCGCGTTCATGGGCGTGGATGCGCGTTCCTTTGCGACCTGCTTGGGTTGGCCACAGCCACCCCCTCCGCCGTCCTGCCTCACGCCAAGGCGCGATTGGAACAGGATGTTTTGCGGCCGGGTGGACCGCCCGCGGTCAGCGCCGGTCCAAGGGGTAGGCGAGCTCGCGCAGACCGTTGGGGTGGTCGATCCCCCACGGCTCGCGGGCGGACCAGCGCCAGGTGGGTGCGGCGAACAGGGTGCGCATGGCAGCCACCACGCAATCAAACGGTGGGCCACCGGCGCGCCCGGTCTGGAGGAAGTGGGCAAGGAGGTGACCACCCGGGCGAAGCCAGCGGGCGAGGCGGAGCGCGTAGGCAGGCCAGTCGGCCGGGGCGAGGGCGCATAGGCAGGTCTGCTCATAGATCGCGTCGAAGGGGGCGGCGGGCTCCCAGGCGAGGAGGTCCGCCTCCACCACCGTCGCCTCCACCCCGGCCACGGTGAGGGCGGCGCGGGTGGCGGCCACCGCGCTCGGCGCGAGGTCCACACCGGTCACCGCCAGGCCGGCGCGCGCCAGGGCGACCACCTCGTGGCCGCGGCCACAGCCGGGGACGAGGAGGCGATCGCCGGCGCGCAGGTAGCCGGTGGTCTGCCAGTGGCCGACCGCCGGGCTCACCCCGCCGCGGTCCCAGCCGGTCTCGCCGCGCCGGTAGCGCGCCTCCCACTCGTTGTCCGCGGCGCGGTAGTCACTCGCCATGGGGCCTCCGCAACAGGGGAACCGGGGACTGGGAATCGGGGGAACAGGGGAAGTGGGGGAGAAGGGGGCGCCCCGCCGGCGGCTGCCAAGATACGGGCGCGTTGCGGACTCGGACACGGGGGCGGTCGCGCGCACGGCCGTGCACCGCTTTCACGATGACCACAACCGCATCCCCTCCCGCACCGCCCGCGGTCACGGGCGTGGCCCGCGCGGCGGGTGGTAGCCTCTTCCCATGACCCGCCTCCCCGTCCCAGCGATCGCGCTGTTTCTACTTTTCGCCGCCTGTGCGTCGCCGCCCCCGCCCCTCGCCAGCGGCCCGTTTGCGGTGGTCGACCACCTGCAGGCCGTCTCCGGCGTGGCCCGCGGGACGCGGGTGCGGTGGGGCGGGACGGTGGTGGCCACGACGCCGCGCGCGGCGGAGACCTGCTTCGAGATCGTCGCCCACCCCCTGGATCGCACCGGCCGGCCGTACGCCACCGACACCACCGCCGGCCGCTTCATCGCCTGCGCGGCGGGCTTCTTCGACCCGGCGGTCTACCGCCTCGACCGCGAGGTCACGGTGGTGGGAACGGTGGCGGAGGCGGAGGAGGGGCGGATCGGCGAGTTCCCGTACCGCTACCCGAAACTCACCGCCTCGACCGTCTACCTGTGGCCCGAGCGCCACGCGGAGTACGGCCCAACCTGGTACCCCGACCCCTTCTGGACCCCGTCCTACTACGGCCCGTGGTACCCGTGGCCGCGCTCCTACTACCGTTAGGAAGGCGGCGTGCACGACCGGTGAGTCGGAGGAACCGAGGTGGGTTCTAAGGCGATCCTGGTCTCCGGTGCGGTGAACCACCCTGCGCGGGGAGCCAGGGGGAGGCGCGTCCCTTGGCGACCGGCTTCTTCCGAAACCCGCAGCCTCCTCCGGGCGCGCCCTTGTTGTTTGACCCGATCGACCCAGTCCGACAGACCGCTGAGGGGGCAGCGGCGCGGGCCGGCCCTTATCCCTGCTTCGACTGGAAGCGGAAGCGCTGCATACGCACGTTGAGCAGCAGGCCAACGCCGGCGCACATGGTGAGCATGGCGGAGCCGCCGTAGCTCACGAACGGCAGGGGCACCCCGACTACCGGCAGGAGCCCCGTGGTCATCCCGACGTTCACCAGGATGTAGAGGGCGAACATGGTGGTCACCCCCACCGCCACCAGGGCACCGAAGCTGTCCTCGGTCTGATAGGCGATCTCCAGGCCACGCAGGATCAGGAGGGTGAAGAGGAGGAGGAGGAGGCAGCAGCCGGCAAAGCCGAACTGCTCGGCGACCACCGAGAAGATGAAGTCGGTGTGCTGCTCGGGGAGGAAGTGGAGCTCCGACTGGGTGCCGGCGAAGAGCCCCTTGCCCCACAGGCCGCCGGAGCCAATGGCGATCTTCGACTGGATCACGTGGTAACCGGAGCCGAACGGGTCGAGCTCCGGCTTGAGGAAGGCGACGATGCGCCGCTTCTGGTACTCCTCCAGGCCGTGCCAGAGGATCGGCGCGAGAAAAACCGTCACCGGGAAGACCGCGGCGATCAGCCAAAGTTGCAGGCCGGCGCAGAAGACCATGGCGCCACCCACGAACAGGAACATGAGGGAGGTACCGAGGTCGGGCTGCTGGAGGATGAGCAGGAGCGGCAGGGCGACGATCGCCGCCGGCCCGATGATCTCCCGCAGCCCCAAAGAGCCCGCGAACCGCCCCTTCGCGAGAAAGCGGGCGAGCGCGAGGATCACCGCCAGCTTGGAGACCTCCGACGGCTGCAGGCGGAAGGGGCCAAGGTTGATCCAGCGCTGCGCCCCCTGGCCGGTGTGGCCAATGAACAAGACAAGGAGGAGGAGGAGGAGGGCGGCGGCGTAGACCAGGTAGGTGGAGAGCTGCAGCTTGTCGAAGTCGACGAGCGCCACCGCCGCCATCGCCAGGGTGCCAATCCCCACCCACCAGAGCTGGTGGATGAAGGTCGGGGCGAGGGGCGCCCCCGGCTCACCGGTGGCGGCGTAGACCGCTCCGAGGCCGAGACAGATCAGGCTGGCCACCAGGAAGAGGAGCCAATAATCGATGTTCGCGAGACGCCGCCGATCGAGCATGGGGGTGAGAGTAGCAGGCGCGCCGCGGGCTCAAGAGGGTGGGCGAGGCGGTGCGGCGGGCGCGCTGGCAAAGTCACGGAGTGGGGGAGCGGAGGCGGCGGTGGGGCTCCGCGCACCCTCCCCGCCATCGTCTACGGCGTAGGGGCAGCGGCCGCGGGAGGTGGGGAGGGGGCGGGGAGGGGCAGCTTGCCGGCGTCTTGCGGGTAGACCTCCGCCATCTCCGGGTGGCGGAAGTACCAGTCGAGGAGCGCCCCGGCAATGGGGGCGGCGGACTCACCCCCGTGGCCGCCGTGCTCCACCACCACCGCGATCGCGATGGTCGGCGCCTCCACCGGCGCGAAGCAGACGAACAGGGCGTGGTCGCGGTGGTGCTTGCCCGCCTCTGGCACTTCTCTCGGCACCTCCTCCATCCCCACCACCTGGGCGGTGCCGGTCTTGCCGGCCACCCGCACCGCCTTCACCCGCGCCTGTCCGCCGGTTCCGTGCTGCCCCTCCACCGCCCCCTCCAGGGCGTTGCGCAGCCCCTCCAGGTGGGCCACCGACAGGGGCAGGACGCCCACGTCCTGGCGCCCCGCAAGCGGCCGCAAGGCCGCGCCACTGCCCGCCGCCGCCCCCACGAACGGCCGCCGAACCACCCCCTCCGCGCCGATCGCCGCGATCATCCGGGCGAGCTGCAAGGGGGTGGTGAGGACGAAGCCCTGGCCGATCGCGGTGGAGAGGGTTTCGCCCCCCCACCACGGCTCGTGGCGGTGCTTCCTCTTCCACGCCGCGTCCGGGATGAGCGCCGCACTCTCCCCCGGCAGGTCGATCCCGGTGGGCCGGCCGAGGCCGAGGCAACGGGCGTAGTGGGCGATGCGCCCGATCCCGAGACGCAGCCCCAGCTCGTAGAAGAAGACGTCGCACGACTCCACCACCGCCCGGTGGAGATCGATCTGGCCGTGGCCGGTCTTCTTCCAGCACCGGTAACGGCGGCCGTGGTACGCCAAGGCGCCGTTACAAAAGACCCCCACCCCGCCGAGATCGTCCTCCATGGCGCCGACCGCAACGACAATCTTGAACACCGACCCCGGCGGGTACTGCCCCTGGCTGGCGCGGTTCATCAGAGGCATAGAGGGGTCAGACTGGAGCGCCTGCCAGTCGGCCGCGCCCAGGCCGCTGGCGAAGCGGTTCGGATCGAAGGTGGGGAACGAGGCCAGGGCGAGGACCGCACCGTTGCGCGGATCGAGCGCCACGACCGCGCCGCGCCGGCCGGCGAGCAGGCGCTCCGCCTCACGCTGGAAGCGACTGTCAAGGGTGAGATAGAGGTCGGGTCCGGCCACGGGCGTCGACACCGACAGGACCTGCTGGACGCGCCCCAGGGAGTCCACCTGGATGAGCTGGTGGCCGTCTTGGCCGCGCATCACCGACTGGTAGGTGCGCTCCACGCCGCTTTGGCCCACCTCGTCGTTCCCCGCGTAACCGGCGTAGTCGGGGGAGGCAAGCTGCTGCTCGTTGATCTTGCCCACGTAGCCGAGCAGATGCGCCGCCAGCTCCCCCTCCGGGTAGTGGCGCACCGGCACCGCCGCGATGGTGATCCCGGCCATCTCCGCCGCGTGCTGCTCCACCGCCGCCATCTCCTGCCAGGCGAGGTCCTCCTTGAGGAGGACCGGCATGAACGACGGGATCCGCTTGGCGCGCGCGCTGGCCAGGGCCGCATCAAAGGCGGCGGCCTCCTCGGGAAAGAGGCGGTACAGGGTTTCCGGCAGGTGGCGCCGGTCGGCGAGGTCCTCGGTAACCGCCACCAGGTTGTAGGCGGGCCGGTTGCCCGCGAGCAGCACCCCGTTGCGATCGCGGATGGTGCCACGCAGGGCGGGCAATCGGATCACCCGGTAGATGTTGCGGTTCGCCAGGTTGGCGTACCGCTCCCCCTCCAACACCTGCAAAAACCAGAGGCGGGCCACGACCCCCACGATGCCCAGAAAGAGGAGGGCAGCGAGCCAGGTGAGGCGCCGCCTGATCTGGGTGATCTCGGTCTGCCGGTGGTGGAGCGCGGGGGCCACGGATTACCGGTGCGGATAGTAGGTGGTGTCCATCGGCCCCAGGCCGAGGCGGGCCACGGCGAGGACGAGGAGGGTGCCCACGACGGCGGTGAGCGGCGTGTCCACCGCCACCGCGATGAGAAAGTCCATGGGTGACGGCACCACCCCGCCGGCAAGGGGCAGCAGCAGCCACTCCAGGGTGTGGATCGCCCCGGTGAGGAGGGCCAGGGCGACGAGATGGAGAAGGGGGGAGGGGGCGAACCCGCGCGCCCCGAGCACCCCGGCCAAGTAGCCCGCCACCGCCCGGCCGATCAGGTGTTGGCCCGCGGGGCCCAGGGTACAACCGTCGAGAAAGAGGCCCAGCCCCCCACCCACCGCGACCCCCGCCCCCTTTCCGTAGTAGCGGCCGCAGAAGTAGGTGGCCACCAGGGAGAGGTCGACAAAGGCGTGCGTCTGGCTGGAGACGACCACCTGCAGCGGCACCGCCAAGAAGAGGAGGATGAGGCCGGCGACGGTGCGCATGGGAGGGTCCACCCGCAGCAGGCGGGCGACAGCGGGCGCGCCGCGCCCGCTGGGGGGTGGGGATGGGGATAGGAGGTAGTGAGGTAGGAGGTAGGGGCGGTCGGCCCTGCGGGCCGGCGATCATGACGGAGGGAAGAGACCCCGAACCATCTGCGCTACCCGCCGGCCTCCCCAGCCCTCAACCCCCAACCCCTCGGATGGCCCTCACTCCTCCGGGCTCGGCGTCTCGAGGAACACGAAGACCTCCTCCAGGCGCGCCAAGTCCACCACCGGGGCGACCGTGACCTCCTGAAAGAGGCGATCGCTGCCCGGCCCCGTGGCGACCACCCGGCCCACCTGCAACCCCTTCGGGAAGGTGTTGCCGTAGCCGGAGGTGATCACCCCCTCCCCGTCGCCCACCGCCACCCCGGTCTCCAGGTATTTCAGCCAACAGAGGCGACCACCGCCGACGAGAATGCACCGCGCCCGCTGGCGATCGAGAAGGACCGGCAGGGCAGAGGTGGGGTCGGTGATCAGGCGCACGCGGCAGGCGTGGGCGCTGGCACGGTGCACCACCCCGACGATGCCGGAGTGGGTGATGACCGCCAGCCCGGCGTGGACGCCGTCGCTCACCCCGCGGTCGAGGTCGATGGCGCCGTACCAACGCGACGCATCGCGGCCGATCACCCGCGCCACCACCATGGGGAGATCGGTGTGGGCCGGCGCGAGATGGAGGAGGGCGGCGAGGCGCTCGTTCTCCTGCTCTACCTCCGCCTGGCGGTGGAGCTGGGCCTCCAGGGCGGCCACCTGCTGGCGCAGGGCAACGTCCTCCTGGGCGAGATGGCCGAGGTAGACATAGCGGTGCCAGCCGTCGCGCACCGCCTGGCCCGTGGTGGTCACCAGCCGCTCCACCGGCGACACGAGGGCCATGGAAAGCTCCTCCACCCAGGCGAAGCGCTGGGGATCGTGGCGCGTGCCGGAGAGCAGGGCCAGCCCGAGCAAGAGGCAGCCGCTGAGCTCGATGGCGTGGTGGTAACGACCGAGAAACGATCCCACGATCCCCTCCCTCAGCCGACCGGCCGGCCGGCGCGCCGCGGGTGACCCGATGACGATGGCAATGGACCGCGCACCGATCTAGTCCACGGTGATCTGGCGCAGGAGTTCCAGTTCGTCGAGGGCCTTGCCGGTCCCCAGGACGACCGCGCACAGGGGGTCGGGGGCGAGCGCCACCGGCACCCCGGTCGCCTCCCGCAACAGCGCCTCCATGCCGGTGAGCAGCGCCCCGCCACCCGCGAGCACCATGCCGTTGTCGACGATGTCCGCGGAGAGCTCGGGCGGGGTGTTCTCGAGGGCAAACTTCACCGCCTCGACAATCTGCGCCACCGGCTCGGCGAGGGCTTCCCGCACCTCCTCGTCGTCGATCACCACCGTCTTCGGGATCCCGGAGACGAGGTCGCGCCCCTTCACCTCCATGGTCCTGCCCTCGCCCACCGGGAAGGCGGAACCCAGCTCGATCTTCACCCTCTCCGCCATTCGCTCGCCGATGAGGAGGTTGTACTTGCGTTTGATGTGCTGAACGATCGCCTCGTCCATCTTGTCCCCGCCGACGCGCACCGACTGAGAGAAGACGATGCCGGCCAGGGAGATGATCGCAACATCGGTGGTCCCACCACCGATATCCACCACCATGTTGCCGTTCGCCTCGGTGATCGGCAGACCGGCACCGATCGCCGCCGCCATCGGCTCCTCGATCAGGTAGACCTCGCGCGCCCCGGCGCTCATCGCCGCATCGCGCACCGCCCGCTGCTCCACCGGGGTGATCCCCGAGGGAACACAGACGATGATTCGCGGTGCCACCAAGGCGCGGCGGTTGTGCACCTTGTGGATGAAATAGCGGAGCATCGCCTCGGTGATCTCGAAGTCCGCGATCACCCCGTCCTTCATCGGCCGAATCGCGCTGATCGAGGCGGGCGTTTTGCCGAGCATGTCGCGGGCGTCCTTGCCGACCGCCAGCACCTTCTTGGAGTTCTGGGAGATCGCCACCACCGACGGCTCGTTCGCGACAATCCCCCGCCCCTTCACGTAGACGAGGGTATTGGCGGTCCCCAGGTCGATGGCGAGGTCATTCGAAAAGAGACCAAGAAGATAATTCCAGAGCATCGAGATCACCCCAGTGGGGAGTAGATAAAGCGCAAAAAAATCAGGTGGTTAGGAACGCCAAGTGGGAAACGAGCCATCATATCAGCGGCCTTTCGCGGGTGACAACTGCCAGTTGTTCGGTCCCGTGTGGGGTTTCTTGTGGCGGGCCGTACCCCTTCCCTATAGTCCCCGTTCGCCGTTGATCGCCGCCGCGGCGTTCAGCCACGGCGTGCCGTACCTCGCCGCTTCACCTTGAAGGGTCCCTCCATGCTCACCACCATGCGCGAGTCGATCCGCTCGCTTCAGGCCATCCTCTGGCTGGTCATCGCCGCCTTCGTGGTCACGATCTTCTACGCCTGGGGGAAGGGCGGCGCGGCGAACAATCCCACCGGCATCGTCGCCTGGATCGATGGTGACCAGCTCCTCTACAACGACTACCAGATGGAGCTGAACAACCTCCTCGACTCCCTGCGCCAGGCGACCAACGGCGAGGTGGACCCGAAGCTAGTGGAGCAGCTCGGTCTGAAGCAGCGGGCCCTGGACAACCTGATCAGCCGGCGGCTCCTGGCCCACGCCGCCGCGGAGATGGGGCTGCCGGTGAGCAATGCGGAGCTCCTCGACACCATCCAGGCGATCACCGAGTTCCAAGAGGGGGGCCAGTTCCAAAGGCGGAACTACGACGCCTATCTGCGCCGCCAGCGCCTCGCGCCGGAGCAATTCGAGACCAACCGGCGCGAGCTCCTCGCCGGCTTCCACCTGGCGCGGCTGGTGCGGGGCACCCTGACGGTGAGCGACACCGAGGTGGCAGAGGCCTACCGCCTGCAAGGGGAGCAGATCAAGGTCGCCTACTGCCGCATCAATCCCGCCCAGCTCGCCCGCCAGGTGCAGGTGGACGACGCCACCCTCACCGCCTTTCACGCGGCCCACGCGGAGCGCTACATGGTCCCGGAGCAGGTGAAGGTCGCCACCCTCACCTTCCGCCCCGCGGACTTCGAGCAAGAGGTCACCCCCAGCGACGGCGAGCTGCACGAGGCCTACGAGACCCACCTCGACCGGTACGAGGTCCCGGAGGGCGTGCGCGCCCGCCACATCCTTTTGCGCGTCGCCCAAGATGCGGACCCGGCGAAGGTGAAGGAGGTGGAGAACAAGGCGATCGAGCTCCTCGCCAAGGCCCAGGAGGGGGGCGACTTCGCGGCCCTCGCCAAGCAGTACTCGGAGGACAGCACCGCTGCCCAAGGGGGCGACCTCGGGGAGTTCCACCGCGGCCAGATGGTCCCCGCCTTCGAGGAGGCGGCCTTCGCCGCCCAGGCCGGGGAGATCGTCGGCCCGGTGCAGACCGCCTTCGGCTTCCACCTGATTCAGATCGAGAGCCACACCGAGGGCGGGCTGCGCCCGCTCGAAGAGGTGAGGGAGGCGGTACGCGCCGAGTTGGTGAAGGAGCAGGCGAAGGCCCTCGCCCTCGCCCGTGGCTCGGCCCTCCAAGAGGCGATCAGCAACGGCGGCGACCCCAACCAGCTCGCCAACGAGGCGAAGCTCACCTGGCAGGACGCCGGTTGGCTCGACGCCACCAGCCACGCCCTACCTCCGCCGGTGGTCGAGGCGGCGATGGCCAACCCCGCGGGTACGGTAACCCCGCCGGTGGAGGCGGATGGCCTCTTCTACCTGGTCCGCACCGAAGAGCGCAGCGCGGCGCGGCCGAAGAGCCTGGAGGAGGCGAAGGAGGCGGTGCGCACCGACCTCCTGGCGGAGCGGGCGACCGCCCTCGCGAGTGACACGGCGCGCCAGTGGATCGAGGCGATCCACGGTGGCAAGACCCTGGCCGAGTTGGCCAAGGGGCTCGGGCTGATGGTGGTCGAGCCACCGCCCTTCACCCGGGGTCAACCGCCCGCGCCGCTCACCGCCCTGGGCGACGTGCGCAAGGCGTTCGACCTACCCCAGGACCGCTCCGCCCTGCTCCTCGACTCGCCGGGCGGGGTGGCGGTGGTGGAGGTGGTGAAGCACATCGCCCCCGACCCGGCCGGCCTGGAGGCGGCGAAGGCGGAGCTCACCAACCAGCTCCTCACCGCCAAGCACCAGCTCGCCATGGAGGTCCTCACCGCCCGCCTGCGCGACGAGGCGCAGATCAAGCTCAACCAGAAGGTGGTGGCGCGGCTCCTCGGCGGTCCGGCGAGCGAGGCAATGTAGGCGGGTGGGGGATGGGGATTGCGGATTGCGGGGCTGGAGCCGGCCGGTGGCCGGCGAAGATGGTGATTCGAGCTCTCCCCTCCGTCTGATCGCCACCCCGTAGGGCCGACCTCCCCTATCCCCCACCCCCCCATGGCCCGTTCCTTTCAACCGCTCGACGCCCTCCTCGGGAAGATCCTCAAGAGCCCGCGGAGGGTTGCCACCAGCGGCCGGGTGGCGGCGTTGCGCGCGGCGTGGGAAGAGGTGGTGGGCGCGCCGATCGCCGGCCACACCCAGGCAAGCCACCTCCAAGGGCGAGGGTTGGTGGTCCACGTGGACGACGCCGGCTGGCTCACCGAGCTGAACTTTCGCCGCGCCGAACTCCTCGCCCGAATCCACGCTTGGGCAGGCGAGGCGTGGCCGGCGGAGGTGCGCCTCGTCCTCCACCCCCTGGCGCCCATCCCCACCCCCCCGCCGCAGCCGCTCCCCCCACCCCTGCCGAGTCGCGCACGCCTACACGCCGCCGCGGCGGCGGCCGCGGGGGTCGAGGACGAGGCGCTGCGCGCCATCATCGCCCGGGCCCTGGCGGTACAACGCTCCACCACGGACGCGCCCGACTTGTAAGGCCACGCCCGGTGCGGCAGTTTGCGCGGGTCGATCGACACTCCCCTGGAGGCTGCCATGCGCGACGCGATCCTCACCTACGACGGCAAGGAGTACCGCCTGCCGGTGGTCACCGGCAGCGAGGGCGAGCAGGCGCTCGACATCAGCGCCCTGCGCAAGCAAAGCGGCGCCATCTGTTTCGACCCGGGCTACGTCAACACCGGGGCGTGCACGAGCGCGATCACCTTCCTCGACGGTGAGAAGGGGATCCTGCGCTACCGCGGCTACCCCATCGAGGAGCTCGCCGCCCACTCCAGCTTCCTGGAGGTGGCGTACCTGCTGATCTACGGCGAGCTGCCCAAGGCCGCTGAGTTCGCCGCGTGGAGCGACTCGATCCGCCGCCACTCCATGGTCCACGAGAAGATGCGCCGCTTCTACGACGCCCTGCCCAAGGAGGCCCACCCGATGGCGGTCTGCTCGGCGGCGATCGGAGCGCTCTCCACCTTCTACCAAGACTCCCTCGACCCGCGCGATCCGCAGCAGGTGATGGTCTCCATCCACCGGCTGCTGGCGAAGATGCCGACCATCGCCGCGTACTCGTACAAGACCTCCATTGGCCAGCCGCGCCTCTACCCGAAGAACAACCTCGACTACGCGAGCGGCTACCTGCGGATGATGTTCGGCACCCCGTGCGAGGACTACGAGGTCAACCCGGTGGTGGCGAAGGCGCTGGATACCCTGTGGATCCTCCACGCCGACCACGAGCAGAACTGCTCCACCTCCACGGTGCGCCTGGTGGGCAGCTCCCTGGCCAACCTCTTTGCCTCGGTCTCCGCCGGCATCTTCGCCCTCTGGGGGCCGCTCCATGGCGGCGCCAACCAGAAGGTGATCGAGATGCTCCAGCGCATATCCGCGGGCGGCGAAAGCGGCAAACAGTTCCTCGAGCGGGTGAAGCGGCAAGAGGAGGGGGTCCGCCTCATGGGGTTCGGCCACCGCGTCTACAAGAACTTCGACCCGCGCGCGCGGATCATCAAGAAGGCGTGCTTCGAAGTCCTTGAGCAGCTCCACGTCCAGTCGCGCCTCTTGGACGTGGCGATCGAGTTGGAGGAGCAGGCCCTCGCCGACCCCTACTTCGTCGAGCGCAAGCTCTACCCGAACGTCGACTTCTACTCGGGGATCATCTACCAGGCGATCGGGATCCCGGTGAACATGTTCACCGTCATGTTCGCCATCGGCCGCCTGCCGGGCTGGATCGCCCAGTGGGTCGAGCTGCAGGCGGATCCGACCTTCAAGATCGGCCGGCCGCGGCAGATCTACACCGGCGCCGGCCAGCGGGCCTACGTGGGGCTGGCCGACCGGGACTAGGGGGGAGGCGAGTGCGGGGTGGGGGTTGGAGGTTGGGAGGTGGGGGTTGGAGGGCTGGAGCCGGCCGGCGGCCGGCGATCCTGATGATTCGAGCTCTCCCCCCCGTCATGATCGCCACCCCGTAGGGCCGACCTCCCCTCGCCCCTCGCCCCTCGCCCCTCGCCCCCAATGGTCCCCGCCAGCCACAACATCGTTCTCATCGGCATGCCCGGTGCCGGCAAGTCCACCTGCGGGGTGCTGTTGGCGAAGGCGACCTCGCGCCCGTTCATCGACACGGACGTCTGGATCCAGTCCCTGGAGGGGTGTCGGTTGCAAGAGATCATCGACCAGCGCGGGCTCGCGGCGATGCGCGCGGTGGAGGAGCGACGGGTCCTGGAGCTGACCGTGCGCGGCCACGTGGTCGCCACCGGTGGCAGCGTCGTCTACTCCGAGCGCGCCATGGCCCACCTGCGCCGGGGCGCGCGGGTGATCTTTTTGGAGGTGGGGATCGAGACGCTGCACCACCGTCTCGGCGACGCCGCCGAGCGCGGCATCATCCGCCGCCCCGACCAATCCTTCGCCGAGCTGTACGCCGAGCGGCTGCCGCTCTACCGGCGCTACGCCGACCACACGGTCGCCTGCGCTGGCCTCGACCACGAGGAGGTGGTGGCGCGCCTGGTGACCCTCGTCGCGCGGTAGTGGGGCCAGCCAGCCCCCATCAAGAGCTGACCCCAGCCACCATTCCGCGATACGCCTGCTCCAGGGCGCGGGTGAAGGGGATGGGGCGGCAGAGGGTCGGGGCGGCGGCCATCCGGGCGCGCAGGCTGGCGCGCAACCCGGCGAGGCGGTCGCGGTCGGCGGCCAGCGCCGCGGCGAGGGCCACGTAGGCGTCGCCGTCGGCGGCGATCAGCTCTTCCAGGCCGAGGCTCGCCAAGGTCGAGACGCCGAACCGGGTGGCCGCTCGGTCGCCCGCCAGGGTAATCACCGGCACCCCCTTCCACAGGGCCTCGCAGGTGGTGGTGCCGCCCGCGTACGGGAAGGGGTCGAGGCCGATGTCGACCCGATCATAAAGGGCGAAATGGGCCGCGGCGCTCGGCGTGAGCCCCACCAGGTCGAGCCGTTGCGGGTCGACGCCGGCGGCGGCGAAGCGGTCACGGAGCAGCCCACAGGTCTCGGGATCGTGCAGGGAGGAGTTCTTCAGGAGCAGCCTGGACCCCTCCACCCGGTTGAGGAGCGTCGCCCACAGCGCCACCACCTTCTCCCCCACCTTCGCCAGGCTGTTGAACGAGCCGAAGGTGGTATGGCCCGTTGCCAGACATGGCGGCCCCGCCACCCCCCCCGCCTCGGCGGGCGGCTGAAAGCAGAGCCACCCCGACGGTAGCCGCACCAGCCGCTCGCAGTAGTGCGACTCGAACCCCGGCGGATCGAGCCAGCCATCGGTGAGGCGGTAGTCCATCGCCGCCAGACCGGTGGTGGTGGCGTAGCCGAGATAGGTCACCTGCACCGGCGCCGGCCGGCGGGCAAAGAGGGTGAGGCGATGGCGCGCCGTGTGGCCGCCGAGGTCCACGAGCACGTCGATCCCATCCGCCACCACCGCGGCCGCGGCCTGGCGATCGTCGAGTGAGGTGATGTCGCGCCAGCGCGGGACCCGCCCGCGGAGCCGCTCGGTCACCGCGTCGGGGCGGGCGACGTTGCTGTAACAGGTGACCTCCACCGCCGCCGGGTCGTGGGCGGCGAGGATTGGCTCCAGGAAGGTGGCCACTGCATGGGCGCGCAGGTCGGCGGAGACGTAGCCGACGCGCACCGGCCGATCCATTGCCCCGTCCCAGGCGGGACGCGCCACCGGTGCCACCTCCCCCATGAGCCGCTCGCCCCAGGCGCGGTGGTCGGCGGCGACCTGGGCCGGGGTGAGCGAGGCCATGTACACCAGGCGGGAGAGCCGGCGCGAGGCCATGGCGAGGTCGCCCGGCCGGAGGGCCACGGCGCGGTCGTCACACGCCAAGCAGGCGGCGTGCTCGCCGCGGGCGAGGTGGCAGGTGGCGAGGTTGCTGTACGCCTCCGCACACCCCGGATCGACGGCCACCGCCCGCTGCAGGTGGGCCATGGCCTCGGCAAGCTCCCCGCGGTCGCGGAGAACCGCCGCCAGATCCACGTGCGCCATGGGCGAGTCCGGCTCCTTGGCCAGCACCGTGCGAAAGAGCACTTCCGCCTCCTCCACCTCGCCGCGGGCGTAGCCACACGCGCCGAGGTGGAGGAGCACCTCGCCGTCGTCCGCCCCGAGCGCGCGCGCCGCCTGCAGGTGGGGGCGCGCGCGCTCGGGCCGGCCGAGCCGCGCCAACAGGAGCCCCAGGTTGCGCCGCACCCGCGCCACATCCGGGGCGAGGTCCGCCGCCCGGCACAGGGCCGCGCAGGCGGCCGCGTCTTGATGCAGGGCCGCATAGGCGAGGCCGAGGTTGGTGTGGATCGCGGCATGGTCGGGGAAGCGGGCCGCCGCCGGCTCCAGGATGGCCACCGCCGCCGCCGGTCTCCCTCCGTCACCCAAAAACGCCCCGAGGTTGGCGTACCGCTCAACATTCTCCGGGGCGAGGCGGAGCGCGGCGCGCAGGTGTCCCTCCGCCTCCACCCCCCGGCCGGCCGCCTCGAGGGCGAGGCCGAGGTTGTTGTGGGCGTCGTCGTCCCGCGGGTTGGCAACCACCGCCCGCTCGAGCAGCGGGATCGCGAGCGCGCTCCGGCCGGTCTGGGCGTAGAGGGTGCCGAGCAGCCGTAACGCCACCGCATTTTCTGCCGATACGGCTAACACGTTGCCATAGCCCGCCTCGGCGCCGGCGAAATCACCTGCCTGGTGGGCGGCCGCCGCCGCCGCCAATAACCCATCCACCTGCTTGCGCCGCCCCCCCGGGGTAGCGGACCGATCCACCTTCCACGTCGCCCGCCGCTTGGCCATCGACCTCTCCGCTCTCCCTCCCGCCGCGACCCTCCCATGGCCCACCTCAGCGTGACAACCGCCTTGCCGCCGCCCGCGCCGGCCCCGCCCCGCCGCCGCCTGCGCCGCCTCCACCTCGGCTGCGGCAACAAGTACCTGGAGGGCTTCTTCCACGTCGACATCCTGGATGGGCCGCACATCGACTACGCCGGCCCCGTCGACGACCTCCCCTTCATCCCCAACAACACCGTCGAGCTGATCTACGCCTGCCACGTCCTCGAACACTTCGGCCGCCACGAGGTGCGCACGGCCCTGCGCGAGTGGTACCGGCTCCTCGCCCCCAAGGGGGTGCTCCGCCTGGCGGTACCCAACTTTGCCGCGGTGGTGGCGGCGTACCAAGAGATCGGACTGGAGGACGGCCAGAACGGCCTCATGGGGCTGGTGTGCGGCGGCCAACGCACGCCGTACGACCTGCACAAGGTGATCTTCGACGAGCCCTACCTCACCCGGCTGTTGCAGGCGGTGGGCTTCGCTGCAGTGCGCCGATGGGACTGGCGGACCACCGACCACAGCGCGGTGGACGACTACTCCCAGGCGTATCTACCGCACCTGGACAAGACCGGAGGACGGCTGATGAGCCTCAATCTGGAGGCGGAGAAACGATGACCACGACCCTCACCCGAAGCTGCCGCACCGACTTCGACCGGCGCCTCGCCCCCCCCTTCGCGCCGGTGGCGGAGCCGGCGGCGGCGGCGACCGCGCAGGCCCGCCAACGCGCCGCGGCGGCGATGGCCCGCTGGCAGGCGGACGATCCGGCCACCGCCCTGGCGATCGCCGCCACCCTCGCCACCGAGTTCCCCGACGACGCCTCCCCCGCGCACTTCTGGCACGACGCCGCCGGGACCGGCTTCACCCGCTTCTTCACCTGGGGCCACGACCACGACTTCGGCCACGGCGTCCGGCGGCCGGGCGCCATGGCGACCCGCCACCTGGAGATCGGCGCGGAGGCGATCGCCCTCGGCTTCCTGCCCAGCGCGCTCGCGGGCGCGGAGGTCCTCGACGTCGGGTGCTGGAGCGGCGGCGACGCCCTGCTCCTCGCCGGCCTCGGGGCGCGGGTCACCGCCTTGGAGGAGCACCCGATCTCCGCCGCCGCCGCCGCCCGCCTCACCTCCCTCGTGGGCGCGCCGGTGGCGCTCGTCCAGCAGAGCCTCTATCGCGACGACCCCGCCTGGCGGGGCCGCTTCGACCTCGTCTACCTCTCCGGCGTCGTCTACCACCTCACCGACCCGCTCCTCGCCCTGCGCATCTGCTTCGCCTACCTCAAGCCCGGCGGCCGGCTGATTGTCGAGACCAAGGCATCATTCCGCGGCGGCAGCGCGTGCGACTACGCCGGCACCGCGGAGAAGGGGTGGAACTGGTACGCCCCAACGTTGGAGTCCCTCGGCCGCTGGCTCACCGACGTGGGCTTCCCGCGCGACCAGATTCAGCTCCACCTGCGCCCGATCCGGCGGCTGCTCGCCTGCGCGGTGAAGGGCGAGCCGGTGGCGCTGCCCGAGGTCGCCGGCTTTTCGCGCCCGGCAAGCTGGCTCGAAGGGGTGTGCTGACGCGCCGCGCCAGCGCGCGCCGCGCGCCCCTCAGCGCGCCGGGCCGACGTGGGTGCGCTGGCACACCGGGCAGGTCCACGACCGGCCGTTCGCCTTGCACCGCTCGGCCTGGGCGGCCATGCAGGGGGTGCACAGGGCGAAGCCGCACGGACAGGTCCAGGTGAAGCCGGGGTCGTCGCCGCACCCCTGACACGGCGGAAAGAGCTTGCGACGGCGGTAAAACGGCGGTGTCTCGTCGGCCACGGGGAGCCCTCGGTTCAACCGCCCCACCTTCCCACACCGCCGCTAACCGCCGCCACCACCCCGCTGCCGTCACTCCTGCAAACTCGGCAGTGGAGAGGGGGGCGGAGGCGCCACGCCCGCTCGCCGCCTTGGCTGGCGCCGCGGAGCCCGAGTTGGCCGCGCGGGACAAGCTTACCCGCCGGCGAAAACGGGGAGCGGCAGGGGGACGCCCGACGCCCGCGCGGGGGTGCGGGGGGCCACCCCCACGCCGCCCGACCCGGCGGTTCCGCTACTCGAAGAGGGCGCGGAAGGCGGCGTACCCCGCCGCCTCCAGCTCCTCCTTGGGGACGAAGCGCAGGGAGGCCGAGTTGATGCAGTAGCGCTGGTGGGTGGGCGCGGGGCCATCGTCGAAGAGGTGGCCGAGGTGCGAGCCCGCGGTCCGCGAGCGCACCTCGGTGCGCACCATGAACAGCTTGCGATCGACCCGCTCCACGACGTTTTCCGGGGTCAGGGGGCGGGTGAAGGAGGGCCAGCCGGTCCCCGAGTCGAACTTGTCCCGCGACGCGAAGAGCGGCTCGCCCGACACCACGTCGACGTAGATCCCATCGCGGTGGTTGTCCCAGTAGGCGTTGGCGAAGGGCGGCTCGGTCCCCTCCTCCTGGGTGACCCGGTACTGGAGGGGCGACAGGCGCGCCTTGAGCTCGGCCGCACTCGGGCGGTGGAACCCCCCGGCCGCATCGGACGCCGCGCTCGCCTCCACACCACCCACCGCGCCCCCCTGCGCATCCGCTGCTGCACCCACCTCCGCACCCTGCGCCACGTCCCGCGCCATTGGGCTTGCCGCGCCCGCCACCGCACCTGCTGAGCCCGCCGCCGTACCGCCTGGGGCGCCCGCTGGCGTGGCCGGCGTCGCGACCTCCCGCGACCAGACCTCCGTGAGGTAGCGATCGCGGCCGGAGGCGGCGCGGTAGGCGTGGTAGCGAAGCGGGCTCTTCTTGTAGAAGTCCTGGTGGTACCCCTCCGCCGGGTAGAAGGGCGGCGCGGGGAGGATCGCGGTGACGATCGGCTTAGAGAACCGGCCGGAGGCGGCAAGCGCCGCCTTCGACTGCTCCGCCGCCACGCGCTGGACCTCGTCGTGGACGAAGATCGCGGTGCGGTACTGGCCGCCGCGGTCGACGAACTGGCCGCCCGCGTCGGTGGGATCAATCTGGTGCCAGAAGCGCTCCACGAGCGCCGCGTAGGTCACCCGCGCGGGATCGAAGTGGACCTCGATCGCCTCCAGGTGGCCGGTGGTCCCGGCACACACCTCCTCGTAGGTGGGATTCGGGGTGGTGCCGCCGGTGTAGCCGGAGACCACCGCGCTGACCCCCTCGACCTCCTCAAACGGCTGGACCGTGCACCAGAAGCAGCCACCGGCAAAGGTGGCGATCTCTTCGTTCATCACTACTCCACGGGAAACGGCGACCGCCGGCTCGGAGGCGACCCGCCCGTTGGAACAGGCAGCCGCCCCGACCGCCAAGCCAAAGAGGGCGAGGGCCGCCCGCCACCTGGTCCCGCGACGCGATCGCATGGTTTTTGATATCGCATCCCCCGCCACTGCACACCCGGAGCCTGTCCCGATCGACTACCGCGAGCGGATCTCGGCCCACGATCGACCAAGTCGACCAACTCCTAGCAACTGGCCCGGCGGGTCGCTCGCCGCCGGATGCGCGACCCCCGTGGGCCGACGCCGTGGATCACCACCCAGCGACCCACCCGGAAGGTCACTCACCGCCGATCGTCGGCGGCAAGAAGAGGTCTTCGAGAAAGAGGGCAGCGAGGTCGTGGCGGCCGGTGACCCCCGCCTTGCGATAGACCGCCTGCGCCTGCTGGCGAATCGTCGCCTCGCCCACCGCGCGCACTCCGGCGATCTCCTTGTGGGCAAGCCCCTTCAAGAGGAGGAGGGCGACCTCGCGCTCCACCGGGGTCAACCCCCAGCGGTCGAATTGGGTGTCGATCGCCGCGCCGAGACCCTGCAAGAGGTCACGTGCCTCATCCCGCCAGCGCTCCGCCTCTTGCTCGCTCGTGTGGAGGCGGTAGAGGCGCCCCAGACTTGGGGTGACCCGCAGGCCGGGCGGCGGGGGGTAGCACGCCGCTTCCATCGCGCCCTCGTCACCCTGAGCCAGACGGTGCATCGTGTTGATCTGGCGTCCACGCAAGAGACGGCCCAA